>Ga0136643_10003021_pt1 | contig 22353 bp, 15 predicted proteins | sample TergutLab28metaG_FD_96883 | JGI IMG/M metagenome (GOLD analysis project Ga0136643, IMG submission 96883) | Labiotermes labralis P1 segment gut microbial communities from Petit-Saut dam, French Guiana - Lab288 P1 (version 3) (version 3) | ecosystem: Host-associated > Arthropoda: Insects >... | reverse complement strand
AAGTGACAATGGTTTCAAATTACCATGGACAGGAAACAAGAATGAAGCTAACGAAATGTAGACAGGAAAAGCAAAAGCCTGTATCAGTTCTAGATTACAACGAAAACATGGGTGGAGTTGATCTAAAAGCACATCTTTTTCAACATTATTTTTGGAAAGAAAGAAAATGAGTAAATGGTACAAAAAACTGTTTAGGAGATTTCTCAATATTACAGTTCTAAACTGTATGATAATATGCCGCGCAAATTCAGGACAGACCAAAATGGACCATTTTAAATTCATAGTAGAACTGGTACAGGCACTACTCACTGAACGTGGAAGTGGAAGTGTCAGGAAATTTCAAGTTCATCATTCCACAGACAAAAATGTGAAGCGAATTCTTGAAAGACATTTTCCAGAAAGAATACCACCGACAGAAAATAAGGCCAGGCCAACAAAGAGGTGTTCAGTGTGTTACAAAAACAATAGAAGGAAGGAGACATTGTTTTGGTGTCCCGATGTGAAGCAGCCCTATGTGTTGAAGAAGGTTTTGAGGCATTTCACACCAAGTTAAATTTTTAAGGTAAGATTTGTTAGGATATTCGAAAAGCTTAGACATTCCTAAATATTTTGTTTCAAGTTTCATCGAAATCCAATTCACTACTAACAAAACTAAATTATTTTGAATAGACTCCTGCACAATTTAACTCAAAATTTAAATACCCCATAGAAAAACCTTCCCACATCACAGTATGAACTGGGGTTTAAATGCCCCCACTCTGAAGGGTTAAGAACCTAACACTGTGTCCGGCTGCAACTTTAGGCTCGTACCACGGGAATAACTGCATATACACAAACACACCAATCCATTCAAATGTGTATAGGTCTGCAGCGCTTCAGGGAACTTGATCAAATTGCAACTCCCAGTGAGAAGCAACATGTCAGAATGATACACCTAGATTACAAATTATACAACACCAGAATGTCTGTGTTATCTGGCACCCATATGAAATACTACAGGGAGTGACTGTGAAATCTGCAGTTCACTTGAGCAGTGGTTTATGTTGGGGAAAGCAGACCATCCTTTGCTCGTGACCAGTAACTGAAATATTCCAGTGAAACATACATTGAGGTGAAATGCAGTTGCATTCTGTGCATGTGACAAAATGCAATTATTTTCTGTAGTGTTCTGTGTGGTTACAGCTGTGTACCAACCTGGTTTTAAGCTTGCTGTAAACAAAACACCTAACAAATAGAGACTAGAGTAAAGAAAGTCACGCGGTAAGAGACTCGTGTTATATGTTTACTGCCAAACATCATAGGGAGTGTTAAAGGACTCTACCCAAGTAGTAGAGGTCAACTGCATTCTCTTGAGTAAAGAACAGTACACAGTGCACTTGACTTATGGTCCAGGCTTCACGGTCAGGCTTGATTACTTGGGAGAGTAGGAAGGGTCTACTTGCCACTTATTACTGAGTGCCCCAGAGGGACACACAGGTGGGAAGTTGTTCCAAAAACCGTGGGATAACACCAGGGGGATGAAAAAGATCCATCATTATAAGACAGGTAAAAAGTGATCCCGTTACAGGCCCAGTGTGGCCCAGAGGGTGGGTAGAGGTATAGCTCTACTGTTCCATGACCGTGGCACTAGAAGCAGGTGAGTGCATTATAAAACAGGAGTTGAATAAATTTACAGCATCTTTCTAACAAATAAAAATATAATATTAGCACATGTCATGATAAACATGAACACATGTAGCATTCTTATTGGTGAAAATGGTATGGTGACAGTGGGCACATGCAGCAATCTTGCAATGTAAAAAGAATGCCAATTGAGAGAACAGTCAAGATAAATGCAGAATGTTACAGCTGAGAAATTAAAATGACAGTAGGTAAAATGCAACGAAGGAATGCTTTGGACTTCCCTTTTGATCTCAGTACCAGGATGAGTAGTGAGCTGCCTGGATGGGTTTCTAGAAGTAATTCTGCATAACCTCAATTTAGTCATTAAATACAAAGTGAACACAGACTGAACTTGAGTACACCACCTGACCCCATTTGAAATATAAGAAAAATAAGTGTATGTGAATATTTGTCATGAGGTAAACTAATCTTTATATAAAGGTTTCACCTTGATTGTTTTGAATCTCTCGTATTCAAGGCTTGTTGCTTGATCAGCTTGGTCAATATCCTGTCAATCTCATGATGCAAATCTACACCGAGCTGTACAGCTTGTACTGATAGTAAAGAATATCCCATCAGTTCCTGGATGGCCAGTCTTGTGGTGGCAATACCTGAAACATATATAAAGGCACTGAATTCATGTAAAAATGAAGCAATATAACCCAACACTAAATATGCCATGAGAGGTTTCAGGTTTCAGAAAGATTACACCATACCATCAAATAGAAGACCCAAGAAATTGTTGCTTTTATTGTCAATATGACAACATGTAGTGAATAAAACTCTATGGAGTGAAAAACACACAAATTAAGAAATAAAATTCCATGTTATTTTTGGGTGTTTTCTGTTAACTCTGTGACAAAAAAGAGAGAGAGAGAGACAGACAAGAGAAGCATCCCCCCTAAAGATCTGAAGATGCACCACATTTACCTAAATGTAAGAACAGCAATAATGAAAACATGTAACAACTGTCTTTGAAACCAGTAACACAACAGCTAATTATCTGGAGTTTCTCTAAAAGATCACAGATTATGAATTCTGGTGCATCCAGCAACAAGTTCCAGCAGAATCACTGAAATTGAAATGAAACAAGTAAACTGGTAAATTAAAATGAAGAATGTACACTGAGGTTAGAACTACTTATCTGTTTTTATTATATCTGCTACATGTTTCAGGCTATCTGGGCCATTACCAAGAAGTTCATATGGAATTCATCAAGAACTCAAGGTATATTACATCCTTAATAGTGTAAAATTAAAATGCTTGATGGTTCCAAAGCAGATGCATGTCATGTGTGTGTGTATGTACAGAGGTCCAGTAACATGCATGAGCATGAAGCATCAATTCATTTTTGAGCGCTAGTGCTACAAGGATAAGTACAAGGAGTGACTTGCCTGAAGCATCCTGAAATTCTGGCAGTCAAGAAGTGGATGCTCCAGTATGATAGTGCCTGTGGCAAGTCAGCTGCCGCCTTTGAAACGGCAAAATATCAAAGTTCTGTAGTGCTTCTGCAGCTGCTACAATCTTCTAATCTAAAATCATGATATTTTTACCTTTTCCATTGCTTAAAGATTGGCTGAATGGCTAATAGTGAAAATTTAAACACTTTAAAAAAAATCCAGTGCAGGAGGTCATGTGGGATGGCTTTCAGAAATGTTATAAACCTCTGTATGAGTGCTGGTAAGAATGTGTGGCTGCTGAAGTACTGTTTCTTCATATGACTAAATCTGAGATATATCTGTGCTATAACGCCACACAGATTATAAAATGCAGTTCTGTGAGTTCCATGACCGTGCTTGGCATTCCCATGAAAATGCTAGTTACTCACCCAATCCAACAGCACTCAGAACCACGTTCTGCATCCCAAGACCATCATTCTTATGTAGACTACTAGTTACTTCATCCATTTTTGAACTAAGCATCTGCTTTACCTGTAAGCAATGCCAAGGAAAATTACCTTTCATGCTGTATGTGCCTGCAATAACACAGACACATGCAGTATCACATCCTTGCTGAATCTGTGTGATTTTGGCATTTGTCAACATTTTGCACTACTCAGTCAATCTCAGACTTACCACATGACCTCGTAATTCTTACCTCAACCACAAACTAAACAATGTATACTCAGAGATTCACAGCATGTATACTAGACAAAACTCCGACCTTCATCAACCCTCCTCAAATTTAGAAACATAACAAAAGGGAATCTATGACTTTGGCATAAAGGTCTTCAACACTCTCCTTTCACATATCACAAACTTCTCTGATAATAAGAAACAATTTAAATCAGGATTAAAAAGTTTCCCACTCAACAACCCCTACTCACTCAATGAATATTTTAATGTAAATAAAGAACGGCAGTCCATGGTCATTATCTTAACTGTTCCCTTTCAATTAAATTATTGTCATTATAATATTCTACATTGCACTGAATGGTTTTAATCAAATGATACATAAACTTCATGACATACTTTATGGGTTCAAAATGTTTGTATTATACAGTTTTATTTACATAAATTTCCATTGATATTTACAAAATAAATTTAAAATCAATATAATGACAGTCAAATTTTGAACTACTCATATGTTCATTAAAATCTCTTCTTAATCTATTTGTTATCACTAAATGTATTTTTTATTTTCATTGTATTTAATTATTCTGTGCCCAATACATTTTTCTAACCTTTCATGGACTTAAAAATGTATGAGAAATAAATAATAAATAAATACTCCATTTTCCAGTAACACCTAAGAATCCAAGTACATTGTGCAAATGGTAATTGCCATATGACTGTTGTCTTGTCTACTGGTTATTGAGCATGATGCTCATTTGTCATCCAAAATTATTCTAATAGATCTGTGCACGATGTTACCACTGTCGCTATATTTCTACGTGCACTACTAGAGTCTGAAGTGTGTATATGTACATATTTTGGTGGACATTCTGTATATTCTCATGAAGAAGAAAAGTCTGTTGCTAGTAAATTGTCAGTTATTTTCATCCAATTTTAACCATAAACTCAATGTGTCGACAAATTATCATAAAAAACCCAAATAGGAAATTTCACATATATCCATCCTGTGGGAGTCACCCTATTCCACGTGGATGGATAGATGGCTGGATGGATGGAAGGACGGACAGACGGATACGAGGCTAATAGTCGCTTTCTGAAGCTGCTTCCCAGATGCAACTAAAATTGCTTATGTACTAAAATTAATTTGTATATTCTATTATTTACCACAGTAGTGTCATGAAACTCTTGTTTGTTGCATTATATAATTACCGCATAACAAAGCACAGATCATGTTTTAAAGGCTATGAAAACCCATTATGACTGTCTTTCAAGCAGATATGAACACAGGGAAAGAGACCACTAAAAATATATTGTTGCTGTGATGATACCATATTCACCCGAATATAAGATACAGAATGTGTTCATTTTTGTTTGCAATTACAAGACGACCCCATATTTTAGAGTTGAAATAGAGAAAAAATTCTCATCTTATAACCAGCTAAGTATAGTATGTATTTATATCAATAACTCTAATTATTATGTAATAATGAGTGAGACTGGGAAGTTGGCCTGCTGTGTTAATAACTAAACTACATAATAAAAGCTTCCACAGTCAAAATTGTTCTGTGTCCTACCTTTCGTGCTTCACTTCTCTTGCAGATGAGAATGCTCTCACCTGTCTCACCAAACCCTGTTCGTCCTGCGCGTCCAGTCATCTGCTTGTAGTGGCTCAAATTAATGAAATCTCGTCCCACATATGGTGAACGCAAAATCACACGTTTAGCAGGCAGATTCACCCCTGCAGCCAATGTCGAGGTGCAGCAAATACAACAAAGTGTACCAGCTTGATATGCTTCTTGTAACAAATGTTTCTCATCTGCAGTCAAACCTGACACATGTCATCAATAAATGGACAAAATAAGGGCAAATTCATCAATAAGAATTTTCAGCTACTTGTGCATGTAGACACAACTGCAAAGCTAGTTTCCAAAATTGTGCTAATTATAAAGTACAACAGGAAATGCATGGCAGCTTCCACTTCCCCACTATTTCCCATCACATTTTTAACATTACTCTATAGTGGTACCCATTCGCACAATACTATCCATTTGAACTATTCATGTGTAATGCCACAACATTAGCATACAGCACCAACAAAAGTTTTGTTGGGTATTTAAATTTGAAACTAAAGTAACGTTTTATCACACAAGTGTTTAGGCTTTCACAGCAGTAATTTTCCACATTGCAGTCTTCTGGGTTGCGACATTGTGTAGTCTTGTAGGTAGATAGCAACAGTTCACAGGAACTTGTGCCAGTTCTTAATTTTCACATTTTGTTTTCACAATTCTTACTGGCTCAGATCATGTTCTAACTCAACCTTGCTTCATGGACCTGATTGGCCATAAATATACATCATGTGTGATAACACTTTAAGGCAATAAATCCAGACAAGCCAACAACACAGACTATCCAAATCCACAAAACCATGAATGAAAACAAGAATCGACATTAACTACACCAAAATGAAATAGTTAGGGATGATAAGATCAGCCAAACAAGGTCTTAAATTCATAAAATTCTGTAAATTTTATGAATTTTACATAATTTTAACTTGTTTATAATGTAACATAATAAACACATTCTTATGCTAAAAGCCAACGAGCTGTATTATTTCTCAACTTTATTTGGTAAAGGACTCTACATGTTTCAGACAGATTTACTGTCCATCATCAGGAGTCTTACTGTATTCACAGCAACAGGTATTTGCCATACTGAAATTTTAAATTACTAGTGTATATACATGTACACTGTAGTTGAATAGTAAAACATGTTGTAGGTAAAATGCTATGTTATATAAAAAGCTTAAAGTAGTAAAAATATTCCAGAAAATGCAATAGGTTCTGCTGATATAGCAATATTTTTTTGTTTACATACCTAGTTATGTTGCCTGTCTGCTAGCGAGGTCAGGATGGAACTGGTTTAGTTGTGTTGATGGTGGGGTATTGATCGGTTCGCGGGAAGTGACATATCGAATGTGTTATGGATCAGCTGATATATGGGATTACGTTCATCTACGTATTGTTCTAAAATAAGCTGCTTGCGTTGGTGGTATGATTAGATATATAGTTGTTCATATGGTAATAATAGTGAAGTTTTGTTGATATGTTTCGGTAAGGTCATGGTGTTATTGATGGGGCCATATTCGTGTTCGTTATATAGGATGTGCAGTGCATAAGCTTAAGTGTTATTTGTGATAAGAGAATTGATGTAGAAAGTGCATATGAACTCAGCAATTTTCAGAATACTGCATTTTTATTAGAATTTTTTTTTAATTCCTTACATTTTGGGTTTAATGCTGAGTATAGCACAACCATCTTTAGTCCAGTGGGTATGTGACATTCATGCTTCACATTATTGTTAATATCCATTTCTATCTAGCCCAGTTAAATATACAAGAAATTGAAAATAATAAAGTTATCTATCCTAATCAAACTAGACTGTACACAATTTTGATTAAGTCACTGAAAGTCTAGTCATTTGTGAAAAATAACCAAGCTACACATCCCCAGTAAAGTGCTACATGTCTCTCTCCGTCTCACTCACCTAGCAGCAACCGATCATAGTAAGTGCTATTTGGTCTAGGCTAGACCAGGACAATATTGAAAAACTGCCTTGCTAGGTCCTACCACCAGTACAGCATCCCAGGATGTTTCAGGAATTAGTAACAACTTCCCCATGCCAGTCACTACATATATGAATAAACTGTTGTAAAATGTGAGATCTCACTGGCACATCTGAATTGAAATGGTGTATTATAATGGTTTGCCTTAATTTACTCTTATTGTGGTTTAGCCTGATGATGGATTTGGTATAAAAGCCAAAACATATAAAAAAAAAATAATTTGTTTACCAATGAACAATTGGGTTGACGGAGTCAAAATGGTACCTTGGTTAATTCCATGGATCTGTAAAGTACACAGGTGCATGGAAAATAGTAATTAACATTTCAGTCTTCCATTTCAGGCCACTATGTTCATTATCCACCAGACTTTTCCATCCAAAAATAACAACTTTCTTCTAGAGTGTCCTCATTATCTAAGGGCAATTTGGGCCACAAAAATACCACACCAAGCAATTCCCATTTAAGAGGGGAAATTTCTGCCCAAAAGGAATAATGCAAATAATATGGGTTAATGAGGAGTGGATTAGTGTGTACTGAGCCTTTTACAAAGAAAACTAACTTCAGTGACTTTGCAGCCAACTAAGTTAAAGACCAGTTCTATTGCACTGTAGGGCTAAATATTTTGAAACAAATGAAAAGAGTGTTTCCGTTTGTTTCCCCCTGCCCCTCCCCCCAACATCCAGCCACAAGTAGATGCAACGTAGAATATAGTGAGTTATGAATTGAAAAATTACAAACAGTCATTTGTTAAATGTATACTGTTTACAGCTGATGTTTTGACAATTATTTGAATTAATGGTGATCACTGACATATTGATGACAATAAAAGCTTATAAATGAAAAACAATCTATTACAGACTACAGCCCACGACACAGTTCACTGTGAACACTGTCCACAATTTATTTACTTTATACGCATTGTGTGCAATTCTGTTGTTGCTGTTTCTGTTGTTTTATAACAAATAGCCAAAGTTATTTGTCTCTTGGAGTCATGTCTCATTGCCTGTTTAGAATTTCTGCCCAAGAGCTTGGACCTTGAATACAAATGCAGGAGAAAACTGTGGATGCTCATGGCTTCAAACCATCTGTTGCAAAATCCAGGATCCATGGATGCAATATGTGGAAGTGAGGGGAATTTTTTGTGTAGAGTTGCTCAATATTTTGGCCCCACATGTGTGGGAAAATGGACTGAAACCATTTTCTTTGGAAAATTTGTGGTGCACATATATGACCCTTGGTCATGTGCGGAAGTTTTACACATTTTCTTCCTGAAACAAAGTTTGTCACATGTGCAGGGAGATATATCAGATGCTCGGATGACTGCGATACCCTGTACTGCATGTGTATGTCCAATCTCATGTCCTTAATTCAGTCATCCTAGCAATGCTAGGTGAACAGTCAGTAACATGAAGCCCCGTCTATTCTTCTTCATTCTCATACTAATTCATCTCTCTGTGGTCCAAATATTGTCAGACTTTTGTTTCTAAATTGTATCTGATTGCCACAGATTTTACCAGCATTACTTTTACTAAGCCAATCATCCTAACCAACTAACTGAATCTATGAAGCAGAGTGCTTGTTGCAAAGCTAAAATGTCCTCAACAAGTCAATAAATTCTCTGTAGGCTATGGCACCTGAAGGTTTGTTACCATGTTCATATTAGCCCTGCACTTGTCCCTTTCCTGAGACAGATAAATCCAGTCCATGCTCCCTACCTCAACCCCCCTCCCCCCAGTAATTATTTCTTAATGATCAATTTCACCACAGCATGGCACGTCCTCAGGTTGTGGATAGAGGAACAGCCTCCGATAAGGAGGGTAGCTGCGAATAAACTGAATAAGCAGTCGCGGACAGCCGACGAGGGGTGGTCCTCCAGCTTGGGCGTTGGGCGAGGTGCTAACAACCCCTCCCTGTAAAAAACTTTGTTAAGAAACGCTCACATGCGGGATGCTTGGCGGATGCTTGTGAGTGCGGTAATGAACCTTCGGGTTCCGTGAAATGTGGGGAATTTCTTGACTAGCTGCAAACCAGTTAGCTTCTCAAGAAGGACTCTGCACCATGGAGTAAGTAAGTACAACCTCTATGCCTAAGTTTTCCAAACTATTTCCTGAATGTCTTTTCACCAAAAACCTGTTTGCATTTTTCTGTTGCCTACATGCATACCACATGCTCTACCTATCCCATCCTTCCTGATTTGATCACCCCAACAATATTTGGCAAGAAGTACAAACAACAAATTATAAAATTATATGCCTATACAAACTGTGCTAAACCTTTTAATTGAAGATCTGTCTTGTTGAAGTACCATTTAGCAATTTGTCTACATTACATACCTGAATGATGGTATGCCATTCCAAATGGAAGAACCTTCCTCAAAACTGGACAGACTGAACCATTTCCTGCACCCACCAATGCTCGATACAGTGCTGTCTTCTCTTTCTTCTTATGCTGCAAAAGTTCCCTGCCAACAAATACATATACTTGTAAAAGAAGAGGATGAACCCTGCAGAAATACCACATTTCTTGTTCTTCAATATAAGATGAAAATACTTACATTGAAACTTACAATTTTGGTGAATAAAATGAAATGTCCTTACAATGGGAACACATAAGAGGTAACACAAATTTTTCAAAAATGTAAACGTAAAGGTATCCCATTACTGGCCTAGACAGGCCGTTAGAGCTCCAGAAGGTTGAGGCTCCCTGACTTTCTAGACAGTCAGCACATGACGGTGGTTAGGTTGGGAGCCCTATTCACCGGCCACATTTACCATCCAGAAGATATCCCTGGTATTCATTTCTGTTAGAGGCTGAGTCAACCCCACAGACACAGAGTAGCCGGAAGGATTAAGTCCATGAAAAATCCCAATGACCCCATTGGGAATTGAACCTTCAACCCTCCAGCATGTAGCACAGTGACTGGACCAACTGTGCCACTGTGACCCATTCTCAAATGTACTTGTCTCCTTTCCAGATTATACATATTCACATGCTTTCCATTACATTTTGGTGTTCACAATGAAAAGTTCCAAATTTACACCTATTAGCTGTACCACGTATATCCATCTCTGCATGTAACATCTCAAGACCCACTGAACACATTTTCATGAAATTTAATACAGTACAGTTATACTAAAATGGGCATGTGATAACAATTCTTGTTAAAATTGGACAATAATAATCACTTTTCATGAAGCGCTACAAGCACTTCTGCATGCATCTTGAGTGTGACTCCATCACATTCATCATTGCAACAAATGCTGTAAAGAAGAACTGTGGAGAAAGACAACACACACACACACACACAATACCTTGATGCAGGATGTTTGGGTCTCAAGTTACAAACACACAGATCCTCTGACCCACTTTCTTAGAATCATACAATTGCAACAAAGTGACCATAGACTCTGATACCCCCCTCTTTTTTCTTTTGTCACTTGCTTCAGTAGAAAACATGGATTTGCGTAAGAGTGTTATGAAAGATGACCATATTTTTTGTGAGTTATACGTGGAAGCATATTCTGACGTCTTACGATTGTGAAGCTGAAATTTTGTACAGTGACAGTGACATCCCCACAACACCCCCACATAAACAATTTCGATCAGTCCCTTAGTTTTTACTTGTAAGTGGAAAATACAGTAAGGGGAAGGAAGTACTGAACCAGGTAGCTCTGATGATAAAGCAAATCAAGGAACACAAGATGCAGTGAAGCCATTCAATATACGGCCTGTATGAATATTTTCTGCAGAAATTCAAGTCAGTTTACAACCCAAAGATGAAGCTACGATCCCATGGTGGGGTCACCTGCAATTTAGAATGTGCAATCGCAGGAAAATAAAATATGGAGTGTAGTCAGAATGGTGTGTCAGGTGGTATCAGATTTATCTGTTAGGTGAAAATACACACAGCCAAGGGGCAGAAATTTTATTACTGTAAGACGGAATCTTAGGACAGAATCATCACATCTATCAAGCCACTTTTATAATAGTGTGAGATCAGCTGAAACACTGTTAGGCAGAGAAGCAAGAGTTTCTAGCACTATGAGGACTACCTGAGGCATTCCACCTGATCTAAAATGTGAAGCCAACCACTCGAAAGTAGGGCAATCAGTGTTCCGAAGGGAAGGTGATGTAACAGTCTGAGAGCGGACAGACAAAAGACTCATGTGAATGAAAAGTGTGATCCGTGACACAACAGTAGTGAACGCAGCAAGGAAAGAAAACAGACTTGGAAATAAAGAAACCTTATGCTGTTTTTCAGTGCAATCAATTCATGAAGGGCGTAGACAGGGCAGACAAGTTCTTCAGTTATCACTCAGATCTGAGGAAAACTGTCAAATGACCTAGGTATCCGCTAAACTGTGCGCCTTTCAATGCATTTTTGTGTACAAAACACTAAACACAAACAAGAAATAATGTACAAGAACTTCCTGCAAGAGGTATCGGAAGTCCAGAATCCAAATGAGTCAATTTCTGATGAACTGCAATTGCCAGAGAAGGAACCAACACCAAGGGGGCCTAAATAGGACTCACCAGGCACCCTTTCTGGGGATGTCAGCAAACACAAACTGGACAAAATTGTTGCTGATGGAGAGGTCAAGCAGTATCATGCCAGACAGTGTAAGTGTGCACTGCACGTAAGAGAAGTGAAACAAGATGCATTTGTAAATTCTACTTTGTTCCGCTTTACAAAGGGTCTTGGTTTGAGAAATACCACTTGGTTAGGAACTGCCAGACTGTCTACATGCAGTTTCTTTAGTCACGAGTTCAGGAGTTTCATCTTTACATTTACAATCTAAGTAATGGTTGAACATTTGAAGTGTGTAAAATGTCTAGGAAATCAGGGTATTTAATTAAAGGTCCAGCTGGGTGGAAAAGTGTTAATTTTTCCTTGGTATATTTTACAGTGCTGCATAAATTATGAACACAATGCAACAATGATGAGGTATTCCATTATAACTGTGAATTGTTAATTAACCTTTAAATGATGTGCATTCGCATGTGTGAATGCGTGTAGAAAAACACCCCTAGAAATTCATTACATATATTGAGGCAGCAAGGAAACTTATTGCACTCTTTAAGACATACTGCATCATCTCTGCTTTATTTTCCACAGAATGTTGTTTATGTCATAATTTTATCTCTTTCAGTTCAAACAATATGCTTTTCATAAACTACATGCTAAAATTTAAATACCACCCTGGTCATTTTAAGGTTAACAGGTAAATAATAGGAAACTGTTGTATTTCATACAACAAACTTACTTTGGTAAGACATTGCAGATAAGCTGTGCAACATTTTCGCAGTTCTTTTTTGTGGGACAAAAGACAAGGCACGAACTCTGAGGAATCACCTCCATTACAAGACCTCCAATCAGATCTGGATCAACATAAGCTGCAGTAGTCTCACAGTACTGTGAACAAGAAGTCAAGTGAGCTTCAGGCCATACACAAGGACACAGATACATGGGTTAATGTTGTTAACTGCTGCTGTCAGGTCAACTACAAAAACTATGTGGTAGTGAATAAGAAATGACACGATGATTACTGGTAAGGAATCAGAAGAGATATGGGAGGAAGCAATTATGACTCAGTTGCCTGGTGTGTAACAAACAACACAAGAACCAGTGTACATAGCATAAACTGACATTGTTCAGAAAAACGCTGAACAGTTAACATGAATGCACACCAAGTGAAATAACTTCAGCAACATATGGAAGCCAATAAATATTAAAGACCCATCATAAACCTTGAACCTAACAGTTTCCAGAGAACACACATACACACACATACATGTATGTAAATTTTCTAGAATATGTACAATAATTAGTATCTAACATTTGTACATGTCCTGCAAAATGTAAGTATTATTACACTCATAACTGAATTTTTAAACTTCTTTAACATAAACACAAAATTCTAAAAAAATTTGTTTATCTATTAATATTCATAATTGTAAGAACACATAACATTTTTACTTTTACTTTCCCAAAAATTCATGAATCCTTTCACAATTTTGCAGATTTCATTCAATTTAATGTGGGCTTCTGTCACACTACTCTTTTGTTTCTACTAGAACCACACATCAGATTTCTCTCACAGAATTTCAAATAATACTAAAGAATGCTACTGTATTTTATTGTGTACTCCATTCTCATCTTAAGTGGCTCCATTAACATACTCATTACAAGCACACTGCCACCTATAATTCTACGTCTACATTTTGTATACTCTATAAACTTACAAACTTTAGTCTTTTAACCTTCAATGTTAAATTTGATATCTATATACATGTAGGCATTCCACAGTTGATGATCTTTCATACTTCATATGCATTAAAACGGTTTTCTACACTTATAACATGTTTTTAATATAAAAGCAGAGATCTCCTTCTTATGCAGTATATAATTTATCCTGCATCTATATTTATAGAATACCTAATAATGGCTCAAAATTACAGCCAAAACATGTATTGGTGAATAAAATTTATAAAAAATTAGTGTTGTGTGTGATTGATTCAACACATATATTTGTGTATAATCAATTATTTTTAATTAAATGACAATTACTTATAACAAGAAGGGTGACTGACATGAAACTGGTTGATTGCCAAAAACAGTTATACTTGTAGGAGTGTTGTGTCTTCAGCAGACAGATGGAGATAAGAAAACATATTAACACTTCGGTTTGGTTGGAGACCTAAACATAGATAAGGCGTTAATATTAAAATAACCTTAAAAAATTGAAGTGTAAGGATGAGGAATTAATTCAAGTGGCTCAAAATCTGACCTAGTGACAGTCTCTTTCGAACAAAATGCTGAACCCTCAGATTCCAATAAATGCATGGAACTTCCCAATCATTTTATAGCCTATCACTTTATCATGAAATTCTGTAGCAATTTCACAGGAGCTCGGTTGCAGTAACAAAGTTTTGTTGAGTAATATAAATCAGAACCAGTGGAATCCTAGCTTGTGAACAATTTCTGGTGCAAAGAAACAACATTTCTGATCTGCAAGAGTGTTGAACCATTCAGTGCATGGGTTCATGGCCAGTGTTCACTTATTGATTCTAAGCCAATACAATTTAGCAATTCACAATGCAACAGTTATAATGTCTTTTGCACCATTTGTTCCTTCTATTTAGGCTTTCAATAGATTAGCAGTATTAACTAGTGCTCCAAGAATGGCGTTGTTCAATCTGTTCACCATCATACCAAATTTCATAAATGTTAGGTTGGATTACAGTGTCACCGTACAAAATAGACACTATGTGTTCATGGTAAGATAGCACTCAATACTTCAGTAAAAACATCCAATAATTATTGATCAGTGTTTATACAGTAATTAAGATTGAAGGAACATGCATGGCACAATTATTCTAATCTTAACATGCCAATGTCTTTGTACATGCAGCTCACACAACTCCAGCATTCCAGCCTCTTCTTTCACCAAACATAACCCTTAAAATCATACGCATGTGTCTGAAAATAAACTACTGATTTAAGTGTTTAATTAACTCCATGAAGCAATAGACCTTCTTGAGAAGCTACCAGACACTCAGCTACTCAAGAAAATAGAACCCAGTAATTCATTACCATATTCATAGGACACTACCACTAGTCACTATTCTCAGCCACATGAAGCACTCCACTACATTCTCGCCATACTCCTTTCAGTTCCATTGTACTCTTATGCTCCCATCTGTGTCTAGCTAGTCTCCCAAGTAGCCTCTTCCCTTCAGGTAAACTGCATATATTGAAGATTAAAACACTTATTTGTGTAGAAATGTCCCACACATCAAGCACTGTTACATTTTTTATGAGGCATGCATAACTCCACAGGGCAGTGTCCTTCCTGAGAAGCTAACAAGCCCTCAGCTAGTCAAGAAATTCCCTGTATTTATGAAACCTGCAGGTTTATTAATGCATTCACAAGTGCCTGCTGCCTGCCCTGTCCCTATCCTGAGCCAGATCGATCCAGTCCATGCCTGCCCATCACACTTCTTGAAGATAAATTTTTATATTATCCTCCCAGCAATATGCACAACATCAGTATATCATTCTTCAAAAAGGGTAGCCACTTGCAAGGATTGGACACAAAATTTTATGGTATTTCAACACTTCATTTTCACTGCACAGTAAAAAATAAGCAAAGTAACCACACAACTGTAAGACCTATTATCACACTAAGACAGTCCTGTTCAAGTTTGCACCGATGCGGGCAAATTCGGCAAAATTGGGTCTGCATGCAACATTCAATTCTATACAGAAAGAAGAAAGAATGAGTATATGTAAATACAATTGCACATATAATTTCACTTGTATTTTTTCTATACAACATTTGCAATAATAAATGTACAGATAATAATAAGAACACTTAATAAAACACTCAATTCAAAACCTAGGCTTGGGAGGGATGCACAAATCCTGACTAAATTTTGTACATTGGCACTTATTATTATCTGTGGGTCTTCAGTAGAGTTCTTGCTTCATGTCACTCATCTGGCACCTAAAATTTTTAGATGAATCCTAAGTTACAAGAAAATCTATGCCCATCTGATCTAGGGTGTTGCTATTTTTTAGCACAGTTTACAAAATGAATTAGTAATGTTGTGCATGTCTCCAGAAGTAAAGAGCTCATACATTTCAAAATTGTGTCAGTTTTCTATAGTGGCTGTGCTATGGGAAGGTCAATGGGCATTTACTCACTACAAATGTCTCCAATGGCAACCTAACACTGTGTTCTGTGTGACATATTACCTGTGAGCTACAGGTTGAGTGGGACTGCACCAATGACTCTTTGTCCATATATTCTTAAAAAAAAAAGTGTAAATATAATTTCATTTTCAGGCAGAAGTACATGGTTACAAAAATTGTAATATCACAATTGCTGTTGTCAATGCATTAAATTCACCCCGAACTTAATTTGTAGTCATTATTGTTGGCCCAAGTACTGAACATACCAAAGCTAACAAATATGAAATGGTCTTCATGTTTATTATGTGCATAAAGAACAATGCCTACTATATCCACACAAATAAGACCCACTGCACATTATAGTGTTCAAATCCTACAACAGTTAACACAAGCAAAAATTACGAAACATATTTACTACAACACATAACTCACAGAAAATGAGAGTTTTCTTTCCAGTGTCAGGAACTCATCTGGACATGCAGCATTCCAACTGACAGCATACAGTCCATCTTCACATTTGACATATTCCTTCAGCTCGATGGGACGGAAATCTTGTGTATACATTTCTGCATGTAAAAATGTTGCAACTTCATGCAAGTTGCCAATTGTTGCACTCATCCCCACAATCTGAATATTTGCTGTAAACATCACAGAAGAAAATTGAGTTAGTAGAAGAAAACAATATTTTGAAATCCACTTTGGTTCTCCTGTACAAAATCAAGGAGTATGAGATGGGTGGAGCAGACACAAAACTACATCACTTGTCACTACTCAATGGTAAATAACATACACCATAAATAAAATTCCACGTGCAATTCTGTCTGTGTTTACAATGAAGTACTTGTGGGTGGAAAAGGAAGCTATGGCAGAAAAAGTTCATAAAACTGAAGTGCCCTTCTGGATAAACAATAACTTTTACAATGTGGCTGTTCAGATAAAAACATAATACAGCAGGAACAATGGTTTTGGAATTACAGGAACAGATGTCACTCCTAGTGGTGTCAATAGTAAAGTGCATTCTTTGGTCTTGCCTACTATCTTCACAGAATCATGTGTGAGGGGTGGATCGGGCCCCAGATCACAATTTCACAGCAGCTGGACAAAGGACTGGAAAACTTCACTAGTGTAGGAGTTATTACAACATCAGGCAGGCATCAAAGTCCTTATAATGTGTTACTGGCACTCTCCTCAATGATAGGGAAGAAAGGGAGATTTCAATAACATCATTAATTGAAACATGTTGCACCTGTTGGGCAAATAAGAGCTTTGTGCCTCAATGCTACTGGCTCAAGTTGCACTACCATTTAGCCTCAAAAGACCTGGTGAATTCCAGTTCACTATACAAGGATCATTCCATAAGTCATGGAAAATATCTTCTCTCTCTCTCTCTCTTTGGAGCAGGAGAAGGGAGCAATAATATAGTAAAAAAAAAAAAAAAACGGACTCCACATTTTGAAAGCACATGACACATACTTATAAACGTTACCATCAGCAGGAAGCCACTGGTAGGAGGCAAGCAAACCACAAGCATTTTGAATTATGGTTTTATTGTTTCTCATAGCAGTTACTCATACAGACCATTAACAACATTTAAACCTGCCTCTGAGTTTGTCCATGGTTCACTGTCAATAATAGGAAAGACAGCCAACACAAACAGCACTAGATGATCCACTAATATGCGCCACATTGTGCCCATATGCTGTATAAATGTCCTCTCTGTTTGCAAATTGTTTCCCACGCAGTACCTGGTTCCATTGGGGGGATCGTATCATAGTCACAGGGACTGAATTCAGGAGAATAGAGAGGGTCTTGTAGAACTTCCCATAAGTAGTGCAAAAAAACATTCATAACAATTGTTACCATGCAAACCAATAAATGCACACATTTCATTACCACCACAATGATGTTTTAAAATATGTAAACTCCTACATGTTTCAGGCTTCAATGGTCCAACATCAGGGAGTGTACAGTTGCATACAACGATCATTAAAACTTTCGGTCATCTGCAGTATGTAGAACTGTCATATGTTCATCAATGTATCAATTATAGAGAGGATACGTGCACAGTAATTTGAGTAGCCTGTAGGTTTGAGTGTTTTCACAGTACCTAGAAACACACAGTTCTACATACTGGAGATGACAAAAAGTTTAACAGTTGTTGTATGCACTCCCTGACGATGGACCAGTGATGCCCTCAACAAGTAGGAGTTTCCGTATCTTAACGTGTGATTATGATTTTAACAAAGTGTGTGCATTTGTTGGTTTACATTATAACAACTGTATCACAATGCATGGAATGTAAAATGCAAAATTAATAACGGTCTCTGTTGCACAAAGCATGGCCTTAACACACAAAATGATGACAGTATCAAACTCTTTCTGGATAATTCTTCCTAGACATACAATATAATTAATATTGCAGAAATGACTTGAAATAATGTGCATTCAGTCTGGACCTGTGGAATGGGATGACACACAAGAACACTTAGGATGTCACATAGCAAACTGACCATCAGCTCCATGGGTGACGGATTTTGTTGAAACTTAATGCTTTCATGGAGACTGTGGATGATGATATTCATTTCAGTTTTGGTATGCATGCCCTTGCCCACATTTCACTGAATCCATTTACCCAATTTAATATGCTTCCCAAAATGATAGCAACATGTCTTGCAACACATCCACTGTCATGCCTCAGTTAAACAATATGGTACTTAGTAGGAATAATCTTGCACACTTTTGTGTACTGTCACAAAATCTCAAGTGCTGCAGACCCAGAAATCACTGTAAAGGTACTGGTCACCCCATGACAAGCCTATGCAGGCATACAAAGAAGAAGGAGGTATAGTTCCAATCCATTTGCAACCTGCCATTAGCAGTAGGTGTGTGGTCAGCACATACTCTGGACGCTTTACCCCCAGGAAAGACCTGATACCCATTGTACAGGAAGGATGGTGGACAGGCCAGTCTGGATGGCAAGCAAAATATTGCCCCCCAACAGGATTGAGTCCCTGGACTGTCCAGCTTGGAGCGACTCACTATAACGACTATGCTATCCAGCTGCCAGGAAACCTTCTATGATCAGCTAATTCTTTCATGATCTGGTGCATATTTTCATCCATGCACTGTTCTATTGTAGCCACTGACATATATCTGTGAACAGGCATGGAATGTCCATCGATACGAAAGTAAGCAGTTAACACTCCTATTCTGAATGCTGTCTCCCACCTTGAAATTGTTGGATATGGTATGACATTATCACCCAATGATTCACATACCTCTGCATGGCAGCTCCATGCATTTCTCTTAGAAAAACTGCTATTTTTGTGTAAAAATACTGTTCAACTTTACAAATTTCCATTTCCAAATAAAGTCACCTAGGCAACAACACACATGAAATGCAAGTGCATTACTGTGCATATACCTCCATCTGATGGTAACACTTACAAGTACATACCACATGACTTCCAGCATATACACTCCATTTTTTACACTGTCACATTTGTGGCCCCAAAGGAACTGTTTTTGCTGATCCCAATGGTCTAAGGCAGCTGCTAGCTTGTTGGGATTGCATATTCAAATCCTGCCACAAGAAAGAATATCTCTTGTGAATGTGGTGAGTTGTCAGGTACAGGTCTCTGTGACAGTCAGAACCCCCATCCAGAGGTGTCCTACCAAGGCTGAGTTTGCCAGTGAGTGTGATCAGGTGCAACAATAATCCTCTAAACCCACAATGAGTATGTAGAAGAGGTCAGACTGAGAAAGAAAAGAAAGAAAGACATACAGAAAGAAAAAAAAGAAAGAAATGGAGTAACTCCACCAAAATGTTATTTTTTTAAATTAAACCTCTAAAATATGGGTTTGAGTTATGGCACCCAAAATTACAGAACCAATGTACTTTTGAAACTGTAATGCACAGCACGTAACACAAAATATAAGACGAAAATGCATCCCTTGCTCATGACCACCTTGCATGTACATCACTTTTGTAAGAAGTCCTTCCAATATGGACCCTCTCCCACTAGAATCACCAACAAGATGCAATTCATCCACAACAAAAAGGCCCAACTCTTTCAGTCTTTGTGCTTCAATTAAGCTGTTTGTAAGACCAAGGGCCTTTTCAATGGTTGCTACATAAACTGTCTGCTTCCTGCGGCGTTTTGGAGGAGGATACTGGCCCTTCCCAGCAGCATATTCTTCCACAAAAAAGTCAAGTTCTAATCCAAATGGTGCTAGGGACCGGACCTACAGACAGAGATAAAAGTCCATTTGACACAGCTATCAGACACATACTATATTTGCAAACAGCAACATCAAATCATCAGATTCAGATACAGTAACAAACCCAGTAGTGATTAAGTCATAGTTGTACAGGCCATTAGGAACTCTGGCTTATTTTCCCTCTTTATATCTCCTGCAATTAAATTACTTTTAATATATTTCAATTTTATGTTTACAAACAGTTTATTGTGATCAAAATACTCATCACAGAAAGCTCTAGGCTCCCAAACTGCTTGTAACATTGTGTGTTGGTTAACTGACTGTACTAGGGCAGCTGAGAGACTAATGGGCCAGTTGAGTGACTATGTTGGGGCAATTATTGAATAAACTGTGAAAGTCAAATGACAATACCAGGGCAGTCAAATAAGTGTACTAGAGCAGGTAATTACACTAGCAGTCAAGTGACTAGCCAAAGCAGTTAAGTGACTACAGTGACAAAGTCAAGGGACTATGCTAAGGCAGTTATGTTGCTACAGTGGGTCAGTTAAGCCAATATACTGAGGCAGTCAAGTGACTACAATAGAGTAGCTGTCTTTAGCAGGGCACATGACTTTAATAGAGCAGTCAAGGGACTATTCAGGAGCAGTTACGTGACTATACTGAGAAAGTGGCTAAAAAATGACTGTAGTGGTGCTGTTGTGCAAGTATAGTGGCTGTACTGAGGCAGTTAAGTGACTACTGTGGCAGTTAAGTGACTACTGAGGCAATTAAGTGACTACTATGGCAGTTAAGTGACTACTGTGGCAGTTAAGTGACTACTGTGGCAGTTAAGTGACTACTGTGGCAGTTAAGTGACTACTGTGGTAGTTAAGTGACTACTGAGGCAGTTAAGTGACTACTGTGGCAGTTAAGTGACTACTGTGGCAGTTAAGTGACTACTGAGGCAGTTAAGGGACTACAGTTGGACAGTAAAGCATTTACACTGAGGCACTTAAGTGACTACACTGCATCACTTAAGGTATCACTGTGGTAGAAAGTCCCACCAATAGCTGAGATAATAGCGCTCAAGGTTTCCCCTCCGTGAAAACTGATGTACTGCCCTCCATCCCCATGTTAGACAGCCCAAAGCATTCCTTGTTAGCTACGGATATCACATCTTCACCAACGTTCCTGTACACAGAAAGTCTAGATGAGGGTCAAATACAGGAAAATATGCTGGAAGGGGAAGCATAACAGTTTGAGGGAGTTGACATGTTCGTCAATCCACTGGACTTCTTTCTGGAGCCTCAGTGTGTATGTACATATATATATATAGCATGAACTTCTGCTTACAAGTCCCTTTGAACAAAATAACTTTAATACCACATTCACCCAAAGCACAATAATAATGCTGACAACAATCATAATACAGTTCTAGTAAATTATTCTTGATGCAATAAAAAGAGTACTGCAGATGATTTTATGATAATTTACGTCTTAGAAAAGTTTTGCTGGGTAAAAATTTGCCACCAGTAAAGATCAAGTAATAAACAGCTTAGTCAGAAGAATTTTAAAATGTTTTCTCCCAACACAATTGCAACACACAACCTTGTTACTATTTACCTTCTCTTGCACAATGGCAACATATGGTAATATAAACATAGCATTCCTTCTGTGACAAACAAGTTCTCGGAGTATCATAATTTCAGCTACTAATGTCTTCCCTCCACTGGTTGGGAGGGCATAAACAAGGTTTTTCCTCTGCTGTAGAGCAACCAAATTTAAACACTCCATTTGCCAGACTGAAAACAAAAAATTAAATTAAAAGTTACATTCATGATTACAATTATGGTAATGGTGGCATCAGTGCATGTCATATTTGATAAATCCAACCAGCCAATTCAAAAATTTCTCCCATATACATGCCTCTGACCAACAAGTAACAGGAAAGCCTGACAAGTTCTTCATGTTTATGTTTCAGTTCCTTTTCTAGGTTTTAGTCCCCCCCCCCCCCCCCTTATTTATTTTTTAAGAGTTTCCACATCATACTTTGTTAAAAATAAAATTTATTTTTTAATTCTATTTTTTATCTTTTATTT
>Ga0136643_10003019_pt1 | contig 22359 bp, 10 predicted proteins | sample TergutLab28metaG_FD_96883 | JGI IMG/M metagenome (GOLD analysis project Ga0136643, IMG submission 96883) | Labiotermes labralis P1 segment gut microbial communities from Petit-Saut dam, French Guiana - Lab288 P1 (version 3) (version 3) | ecosystem: Host-associated > Arthropoda: Insects >... | reverse complement strand
GCTGAGTGGACCCCGTTCCAGACCCACTACTACTCAGAAAATCTGGTAGCGCCGGGGATCGAACCCGGGACCTCTGTATCTGTAGCCAGAAACTCCGACCACTAGACCACAGAGGCGGTCAATTCCAAGTCATCTCATTTTTTAATTAGTATGGCAATATATGTGGGTGGCACTTACCGTCAAACACAACTATTTTTTAACGCAAGAATTTAGTATCAATTGAGGTGAGCGCCCCTTTAAAGTCTAAGATGCCGGTAAAATCGCCCTTTCGCCACACCCAAAGACTTGTCTTTTGTGACTTTTATTAAGAAATTATATTTGCCGTTCCTTTTCCCTTAAAACCCCCTGATCGTAACCTTGGTAGGATTCTATTATTATTATCATCATCATTATCATTGAAAGATTTACTTAGTATAGCAGCCAAAATTCCAGATAGTATCTGGTCGCATACCGATAAAACTGGAATCCCTCCGTAATTGCCAGGTCCCTTTCTCCTCTCCTTCGCCTTATAAATCGTTTAACTGCAGTTTTCCAATCAGAGAGAAATTCCTTAGAGCAGAGCTATATCACACAGGCATGGCGGTGGGATGTTGTGGACGGTAATATACGAGTTTGAAACCGTGAAACCTCGAATTGTGATGTGAATATTTGTGTAACGCCTGCGAAACTGGGGAACATTTCGTGGGAACTAGAATAGCGTCAAGGCGTTTTTCGTTGAAAACACAAAGCACAATTCGAAGTGAATTGGAAGTTGTAATATACTTGAGTTGCTCTACCTATTAAATCCGTCCTTTCTAACGCTAACAACTATTGACTAACAACACGGTTTTCCCTGAAAAGTGACGAGATTAAATAATCCGATATTTCTATAAGACATAATTACAATTGCTGATAAGGGCATCGAAGTCATTATAGCAACTCGCTGCGGACTGGATGGCCCGGGGATCGAATCCAGTTGGGAGGTGAGATTTTTCGCACCCTTGCACACCAGCCGTCGGGACCACCCAGCCTCCTGCACAACTGGGTACCGGGTCATTCCCGGGGTAAAGTGGCCGGGGCGTGGCGTTTATCACCCACCCCCCATCTAGCGCCCAGGTTAAAGAAATAGTAGAGCTATATCTCCACTACCCCTGTGGGCCTCTCACGGCATCTTCTATGGTGAAATTGACCTCTACCTGTTAGCTGACAGAAAGTTCTGCCACTGAAATACATCATACTGCACTGCATACACATGCCGCTCTACGACATGCTGTCACATCACCTAATTTATATAACGACGTAATTTTAACATAAATATAACTTTAGTTAGGTACAGATAAAGCTCCCTGATGATGGTCATTAAAGACCGAAACATGTAGGAGCGATGTTATTGTGTATTTTAATGTAAAATTAAAAACTTATAACCAAGTTAATAAATAGCACATTTGTTGGTGAGTGAACTACTTAATGTGTATAAGATAACTACACGGAATATGTATAACCTTAAATATTCATGTAATATTACACTAGGCAGACATAAAGGAAGGTGGCCACTTTGAAAATCTAGAAGAAGATTAAAGAGTGGGGGGTGGCGTAGACTGAATAAATGTGGCTAGGCGTACAGAACAGCGGCAGTGTGTTGTAAGTCTGGTGATGAATCGTCGGGTCCCTTAAAATCTGGAAAACTTCTTGAATACCTGAGCGAGTGTTAGTTTATCAAGACCCTGTTACATGAAGTTAGATAAGATAGCATAAATAATTGGAACGTAAAAAATGAATAGATTATAAGAATCTTCAAAATTTATTCCCCTCACCAGCCATTACTGGGGCGAGAAAATGAAGGACATTTGGCTCGCTTTGGGAAGATGACAAATTCATTGACGTCAACAGTTTTAGTCGAAAAACCTGAGGACAATACGTCCGTATATACAAACATATATAAACAAAGATAACAGTATGTTGGACCTAACAGAATGTTAATGCTTAAAACATACTGTCAAAGTATCAACTTATGTAACGATTATACAGAAGTGTTTTAATGTTGTATATACCGCACATGATGCAAAAATTCAATTTATCAAATCATCCTTACATGCACTGAAATATGAATGAAATACACACACAAAGTCCTACATGTATCGGCACTTCTTAAGTGCCATCTTCAGAGTGTTTGTATTGTTTAAAGTTGTGTCCTTCGAATTGGTCCATAATGTGAGGCACAACCACCCACTAACACACTCACTAACACACGTATTGAAATTTGCTTAAAAACACAACAAATACTAAATCATAAAAGCAAGGTAAAGCAATACCATTACAGGCCCGGACAGGCCCAGGGGGTTCCACGAGGTTCAGGTTCCCAGATTTCAGGACAATCGGCACATGAAGGTGGTAAGGTTATTAACCCTACGCACCGGCTACCTTTACCCCCAGGAAATATTCCTGGTACTCATTTCTGTTAGAGGCTGAGTCAACCCCAGGGCCATTGTGCGGCCGGAAGGATTATGTCCATGAAAAACTCCATTGACACCATCGGGAACCGAGCCCGCGACCTTCCGGCTTGTAGCGCTGTGCCTCAACCAACTGCGCCACCGCGTGCCGCCAAATATTGCATCATAGAATGTTAAAATATTAAAATAGAAACTTAAGCATTTACTTCGAGCTCCATTTACGCTTTAGCTAGGGCTCCACAATTTGCACGCGTGGTATATGAACGTCTAGAAGCCACCTGGGAGCTCACATATGGCTAGAGTCCTGAGATATGGTGTGCGAACACACGCGACTCCACCCATATTTAGGTGGAGTCGCGGGTTGCTGTTTTAATATTTTAACTTTCTATGATTGGTAGTTTGTGTTTTTAATTTTAAACTTTTTAACTTTAAACGACATAACTATTCCCTAATGATGGCACTCAGTAAGTGCCGAAACATGTAGGAGTTTGTGTATCTATTGTGCTCACATTTCAGTGCGTGTAAGATTGGGTGGATAAATTGAATATAGACCTGTAGACCTGTGTTTCACACAAGCCAATATAAGCCGGGCGCAGCAAACTCGACAAACTAAGGGCTTGACCTACATGCCAACCAAACCTGTCGTAATCAACGCGTAGAGACTATTACCGGTAGTAATCCGGTAGACAACGCGCTATATTAACAAAGGGCTTCTTTATTCTCCATCCAACCAACACCATACAACGAACAGGCTTTTTACGTACATTTCACATCCTTAAAAACGCACATAACCTTTTATATTGACATGCTTTAATGGTCTGCTTTGTCCTTCCATTATATGCCTTCCTGTTTTACTGTCCTTTCGCCATTTTAACGACACGTGGAACTACAAATGCGCTCTCGTCCTTTAAACTGTTCGCTGGAGATGGAAACACAACACCGCGAGCGGCTGATAAGCGAGTCACAAAGCATCAACATTCTGCAGACGAGATTCGGTTGCACATAAGGAAACAGTTCTGATATACGGGCGCAAGACAGGCAGAAGGATATGGAAACAGGCTTTCGTACAAGCTTACCACGCAGAGTGGAGTAACTGAATGCTGAAACTTCGAGCGATACGGTCCGTGAGAAATGATACAGTACGTTTTGAGAGTTACCTCATTCGTTATACTCAACAGGCCTTCTCTCTTTACCGTTTCAGAAAACGGCACATCCGTTGAAACAGTAGCATATATAACCTTGCTATTTTTGTAAGTAAAAATATCGATTCACTGTTCGACGTTTTTCATGAAACTCAAAAGTGAATAAGGACTTTGTTAAAAAAAAAAAAAACAAACAAACATGAGTCCGCTTGTAAGCTCTGAAATCTTCATTCTGTAAAAGATATTCTTTGAGATTCAGGTTTACGGGTCTATAAGAAATTTCTGTTCCGCAAAGCTTAATGTGGGAAGACGCCTACTCGTTACAGTTGACACGCGTGCTGCTGTAGGTCTCGCCACTATCGTAGGAGTAAAAGTACAACTGCAACGGTGCAGCCAGTGTTTTAGAAGTTACGATCATACTGCTGAGTCTTTCCGATAAGCCGTTATAGCCTGTTCAGTTAAGTATTCTCTACCTTTCATTTACTAAATCGCATGTCCTTAAAGTTGAGACCGAAAAAGTGGTTTCGGGAAGTCATTTTATCGTTACTACTACTACTACTACTACTACTACTACTACTACTACTACTACTACTACTACTGCTGTATTCTCTTTCGGGTTCAGAACGAATAAAATCATAAAACCTCCTTCTAAGTGTTAGGTTAGGGAGCGCATGGTGCCCAACATTGGATAAACCCTACTGGCGGTCGCCATCTCTAATAAATTCAGATGTGGCAAAGATATCCTGTTTTGCTGTTGTCCTTTCTAATGAAGGCATGGGACGGGGTAAAGAAAGAGTAACTTTTCTTTCATCTGCCACTATGTAAACACCACTAAAAACATCTGAAGAACCTAAGCGATCTTTTCTTTCCGTGCACAATATGTTCATTGTGAGAAAATGGCTACAAAACTGGCCGTTATTCTCTCAAGGATTCTGACAACGGCTTCCGATTCAATGGGCATACCTCGCAACTGAGTTCCACACTGCCCACTGTTTCATGCATGTTCATTATTCAAAATCCGCGATGTTCCGGAAGTTGTTTCTGTTTCCATTTTCAGGTTTAATAATATTAACAACAACAAGGATGAAGCGCTTGTCTTGTAATATTCGCCACTTTCCTTTAGAACCTCCACCTCCACAAGCCTAAACTAGGCCTACCCGCGTATGAGGGTTACCAAAACAATGGTTGTAAGATCCTGTAGCTGCCATTAGCAACGCGAGAGATAGCCTGGCCGAGTAGGCTAGAGTAGCGGTACTGCTCTAAACCTAATGGCAGGGGTGCACAAATCCTGGGCGTCTGGTCGCCGAGGCGACAAAATTTTGTACGTTGGCGTCTGCTATGTCCAGATTTATTTTGCGGTTCATTCCTTCTATACAAACGTGTGTATACGATTACACACATCAGGCAGAAAGCGCCAGGTCACTCCACAACTGTGGGTCCCTAGCATGCAGCTTGCTCCTTGTCACCCTTCGGGCGCCTAGAAATTGGAGATGACTCCTATATTTTTGGGAAATTCGTGGACACCTGTTATTAGGTAAAATCCGGAAAATCTAGTGCACGTTTCGGCCTTTGTATATCCCTCAGTCTGCCCAGGTGAATGCCGGGATAGTGACTTGGAATAGCCACGAAAATCTCATCCAGACATTTCAACTTACTTATTACGACCAACAAATACACACGTATAAAATATGTTTATATATTTATTTATTCATTTGTACGTTTATATATTTTATACAAGTGCATTTCTTGGTTTTATTACATAAGGTTAAATATTCCTTTAACGCAAGGATACTGAACATATTAAAATCTGCAATCATATTCACCATAAATCGCATAAGGTCCAATATAACTCGTACACGGGAAAACATATTAACATGGATCTTAGGGAAATAGGACAGGAGTATGCAGGCCGAAATCATCTGGCTCAGGAGAGAGCAGTGGACGGCTCTTGTGTACGTGGCACTGAAATCTCGGGTTGCGTAAAACGCGGTGTATTTGGCTAGATAAGGAAGAACTATTGGCTTCAAAAGGACAACGCTGAATGTAGTAAGGTGGATGCAATGTGACAAGTGTAGCTGAAACAGTGTCGTTCATGAACCTAACAGCAAACAAGATCATAACGTAGTCTACGCCAGTCACGAACAAAGAGCAGCAGAAAACCCACCAAATGTCAGTATCTCAACAACATACCACACGCTTGCCAGAAAATATCTTTACATAAATTGTATTCTCGGCGATACACACATAGGGCGAACTGGTTCAGCTTAGTAGAATTTCGTGCGAATTCGACGATGCGCAAAGGATGAGTTTTTTTTTTAAACGGGGAAGAGGATTCTGGAATGGAGAAAGTATAAGGCATTAACGTCAGTGTAAAAAGAGGGTGTCTGTTTTGTCGCACATAACCAATAAACAGTTAAACAGAAGTTCCAATTTGCATACCAAGCTCTACAACGGTGTCTGCCGTGCGTCTACTGACAAACACGAGGTTCTGCAATCATTTTGAATAAATGGGTATCCGTACAAAGACACGACTCAGAAGGGTACACATGAAACAAGCCAGCGTCTTAGAACATTACATGACGATGAAATTGGCGATTTAAGCAGGTAACCTACTACTGTCAAGGTAAACGGTAAACAGGTCGGTGTGCACGTCAGAAAGACATACATAGTATTGGAAGTATCCTATATTTCTACTCAGTCTTCACATCGGCACGAGAAAGATGTGAATGGTCATCTTCACTCTCAGACCGCATTACCCTAGAGAAACAAGTGCCCGATAACCATTGACTAGAAAACTGGTTGGGTCTCAAAGCCGGTATGGAGAATGTGGAGAAGGCTGAAATATTTTGCCTTCATCGGGAATCGAATATATTATCGCTATTAATAGTAAAATACAGGCGGCAATGATGAACTGAGTCTGTGTTTAGGATAAGAGAGAAATGTTCACAGAATTTTGGGAAAGAAACCTCTTGGATAACAAATTTGGAAACACAAAAAAAGATGTGAGGCTAATATTATGCCCGTAAGCCACCTGCATTCACCTCTCGTTCTCAAGGCTAATATCATTATTCATTAACTAATAAGAGAAATGGTTTTACTGTAGCGTCAAAACCAAAATCTTTCAAGTCCGGTACTGACAATATCAGGCGTTTGTACACCGATTAACGGTACGGTTTTATCGATTAAAGTATGGATTTCATAGGGCCAAATGAGAAACTATAGCAAACAGACTATGTAGAGCAACTAGGTGAAGATGGGAGCGAATAATAAAGCTGGTCTTCAATAAATAGGGTTTGTTTGTGCAAGCTGAACGCGTTTCGTTGTACAAAGGGTACAGCAACTTGCTACTGTCAACAACAAATGAGCATCCGAGTTCCGTACAACGCGTGCAGTCTATTGAGTCCCCTAGCTACCATTAGCTTTTGAAGACAGTCTCAGTTCCATGAAGTAAGAAAGGTGCAGACTTCGGCCCTTACTAAGTACTGTGTAGGAGATACACATTATACAGTATGTGGCACGGCGGAATGATCAAAAGATATACCAATATCAAAGTGTAGAGAAAACTGTAGGGAATAAAGACACGATACACTCAAGAACTCACTGGCACAACATCCTTATTCCGTATACGCTTTATGTGCTGAATTTAGTGCAGATCTAAGAGATGTGACATGTATATATCACATGTTTTATGGGCCGATTGATTTCCAAATTAAACTTGCTCCTATTAGTTTCGTGCTGCGGTTTATCGAATGTTCCGGGACTATGGATCAATCCTTAACAGGAGCGAAGGCTAGAGCCCGGCCCAGCCAGCAGCTGCTGTCTTTGTCATTTGTTTGCTGTCTTCGTAAATAGCGGCGTCAATGGGGTGTGCAGACGAAGACAGAAAAGAAATAAGGACCAATTTTACATAAAATGCCTAACATTTAACTATTTTAAATTGTATTTGAAACATTTTTAATTGTATTAATACGCATTGTGAAACAATAAGACTGAGATCTCATTCTGACCAAAAATTGAATTTGCAATTGTAATTCTGTTTTTACGTCTTAGTAACTGGCCAACTTAATGCACAAATTCTTGTTTTATAATAAGTTTATTATATTCCCCTACATGTTTCGAGCACTACTGTGCTCATCATCAGGAGGTCAAAATTGTATTATACGGCATCTGATATCATCGCACTCTGTAGGTGGGCGTCCGGTGCACAGGTTGGTAGAGGTGCACCGGACGCCCACCTACAGAGTGTGATGATATCAGATGCCGTATAATACAATTTTGACCTCCTGATGATGAGAACAGTAGTGCTCGAAACATGTAAAGGAATATAATAAACTTATTGTAAAAGAAGAATTTGTGCATTAAGTTGGTCAATTACTAAGATTATACTGAGATGCACGGTCAGCAAAACGTCAAAATCTGTTTTTACATGTTCGCATGCCCTGAGGATAACCACGTAATTGGTCGAAACATGCACCACATAAATATAATATAACACAATATGTAATGTAATTAGTTGTGTCCATAACATTAATAACTGTTTTGTTACTTGTGCAACACAACGACTTGCCTAAGACAGAAACTACTTATAGTTGTTATAGTCAATCAGAAGGTACTGTACAGCCACACTAATCTTAACCTCCGCTCTAGATGGAGGTCAGTGGTCAAATTGAAGCACCGGCCGCTTTACCATCGGAGAAATAGCCGCGCAGACACCCATCGAACAGGGCCGCTTTACCCTCAGGGAAAGAGTCGCGCCGACGCCCACTAAACACGGAGCCGGACATGCTTCAGTGACCGTCTAGACTCTGTGGATATCAAGAAAATATCCTTCTCAGTCGGGAATGAAACAAATCATCTGTCAATTTCATGTTATTCATAATGCGCATTTTCTTATGCTCTATATTTTTAAACCCCAAAGAATGCACTAATTAAAATAAAATAAAATAAAATAGATTACAAAACACACTTCATATCAGATGCTGAAACATATATGGCTTGGTACCTGATATTAAGTGTGTTGTGTAATCTATATTATTGTTATTTAATTAGTGCATTTTGTTGGTTGTAAAAATATAGAATAGAGAAATCCTCTGTCATCCAGTCCTTAGCTTCATCATTATACCGATTACGTTCTATTGACTTCTTAAGTTTACTTACTGTACTTTTAAGCGGTTAATATATATTTAAGTAATCGAGAGATTTCCTGGCCAAATAGGCTGACACAAAACTCAAAGCATCACCACAGTGAACAAAAATCACCATCTGACCCCATTTTCAACGCCGGAACACATCTTCCCAATCTATTTTCCTGCGATCCCTCGCCACGCCATGAATCTCTCTACCCGTTAAAATTAATGCAAAATTACATTCCGCTGAGTTGAGCTTAACAGTTATCCAATAACAGAAGAATCTGACGTAGAGACAATATTCTAAGCTTGTAGTATGAAGATCCCTGGTGCCTACCTCGACAGGGCAAGGGATATCCTGAGGTTGTTCATAGTTTTCCTCAGTCCTTCAAGTAAAAAAGTACACATTCTCTCGATTAGGCAGAGACAGGTTCAGTCTAAATTAGGTGAACTTAAACACTTAGCCTACTACTGGGCGCTATAAGGTCTCATTTACTGATAGCTTCGTAAAAAATACGCCCTTGCAGCTCACGGTACAACTGCAGACACAAGAAATATAATGTTCTAATGTGCAAACAAATAGAAAGATTTATTGTTTTCAATTTGGTATTTAAAATATTTTGACATAAAACCAAACCGGATATCTTAGTCGGTATGGCGATTAGGCAACGAGCTAGACGGTTCGGATTTCAAATCTCGGCTTGACCAAGAGATCTTTTCTGTAAAACATACAGACCATCTACGAGGCCCACCCAACCTCCGAATCAATGGGTACCAGGGTTCCTGCCTGGGGTAAAGCGGCCAAGGGATATGCTGACCACACACCTCCATCTAGCGCCTAGGTTGAGTACGAGTAGAGCTGTTCTTCTGCACCTCCTATGCACCTTCGTGGTAAAGACAGGGGACAATTTTATCTTTAACAGAATACTTTATGCAGTTGATATTTTATTATGAATTTCCAGCCGGCTAATGGGATTTTAGAGGATGTTCTCCATACAGATTACGAGATAGTAGGCATACATCGAAACAGGTCGATATTCTTTTAATAAAACTAACGAGATGCACTAATATTTAAAAATTTATTTTTGTATGAGAACTCTACATGTTTCGGACAGAGAAACTGTCCGAAACATGTAGAGTCCTCATACAAAAATAGATTTGAGATATCAGTGCATCCCGTTAGTTTTATTATAAGAATATATCATTATGCACGGTCCTTTGAATGCCAAAAAGTCGATATAGATTCCTTTGATTTTTTATAGATCAATAATCAACATTCATTTTCATTTTTCATCGCATTTATCTCCACGTAACGTACCTATGCACCCGCGTGTTTATCTTAATGAGTCAACTGGGCCGCAGGATGACTGTGTATTATAATATGTCCACGTGCTCTACATTTTGGTGGAAGCTCTGGACCCATCTCAGCCCAATTCGGTCCACCCATTCCAAATTCCTTCAGACTCACAGCTTGCATAACGAAAGGTTATGCAGTGAGGCCTATTGCATGGGGCCGAATGGATGTACTTAGAAATAACAGCTGACCGCACAATGCAAGGCGAAACAATTTATGCTTTGAAAGTTACTGACCACCTGTCAATTACTTCAAATTATCGAAAATATTTTTATACAAATACCAGCACACATATAAGTGTATTTATTTCCCGTGATTAATTCGGGACCGGCGAAGTAAGCAGCAAAGCTTCTGACTTGTATTAAGTAGGTGACCGTTTTGCATCCCGTCCGGGACGCCCACCAGTTTTGACTGAGAATTTTTGTGGGATTTCTGAGTTCATGCAGAAATGCCACAAAAGTACCTCAAATTAGGACCAATTTTGCAGGTCCTTTACCATTCCTTTTATTGACTGTCACCGTAGCACGCGACAAGATACGAACACGCCGGCGGCAGCGTAAACAAAACATAAATTACGCTTGGTTTCAGGCTTCCGCCCCAAAGTAGATGAGATATGCGCTCTTCCGGGATATTACAAGGCGTAGAGTGGCAATTCCTTTCCGACGTACTTCAAGTACCAAGAAATCCAAGATTTCTTAAGATTTCTTGGTATTTGAAGATGGGGCCGATAGATTGTCCCGAAAGGTTCGCAAGGAATTACGCTGTGTAATATCCCAGAAGAGCGCAGATCTCAAAACATAATTATTTCAAACTGTATTATTCAAAACACTGAACTATGCTCTAGACAAGTTAAGTCACACTTTAAATGGAATAAGGAAGAGGGAATTAAGTTGTCTTAAATCACAAAATACTTGAAGATAGTGCCTAGCAGGAGGAGTTTTGATCAGATAATTCACTTGCAGCTTTTCAGACTCCTACCATCGCAAGTTGGCACGAATGTTCAAGTGTCTTCCTGGACGTCATTCCAATCACCCTGAGTACAGGGACCATGGTTCCCCGCAACCTCAGCCAACGTACGATCCCACAAGATGCCAAAGCTCAGGAGATTAACATCTGCCCAATATCGGCCTCGAAAGCCTCAAGACCTGTAATAGTGGCCCGAAAAGTACGACATCTCCATCCGTGACGTCAATAACGACGGCGACGAAAAGCTCGGTTTGAGCTTCGCGGTACGTGCTGGTTAGAACGGTCTGACACAAACCCAACAAAAATTGTGTAATATCGACTTCGAACAAAACACACTGAGTAGCAAAGGTAGCGATGAAGGGAAATGGGGGACGGGAGGTATAGATGCACCCTTTCTTAACCTCTACACTAAATTGAGATGACTGGTCAGCTTCACGCCTTGACCTCTTTTTCGCTGGGGAAAGCACTCCCGTTATACTTTGAATAGGAGGCTGGGAGGGCTCCAGAACCCGTCTGGACGCTTTGGAGAATGAACTTGTTACCCTGCCCGAAAACGAAAGACGGATCCTCGGACGTCCAGTCCGTAGGCTAGCCATTGTATTGACCATTTCATTCCCACTCCCATACATTGAGTAACACAGAAGTCGAAACATGTGGATATTCGAAAGAATATGACCTCAACCTCACCATTGTACATTAATTTTATATAAACTACTGAGCGCGAAAATCGCATAATTAGCACATAGAATTACTGCGGTACCTTAATTAATCTCGTTGCTAATCAGTTCACCTCAGTAAGTCAGAAACGATGGGTTCCGTTGTGCCGGCACGTGAGTTGATGGCTCAATTACTGAGGCTTCCAACTTTAGTCTCGAGGCGCAACAAGGCAGGCGTAGAGTAGCCGGTCAGTCAGGCGTGGGCGGCACATAATGAGCCCCTTGTTTATGCACCTGCATGGGAATTACGACGTGCAAATGGAGACGAAAGTCGAAAGGCGAACATTAGAATTCTCGGATTAAAACATGAGGCCATGTGGCTGTCAGTTTCGCGGTAGCATCACGTGACAAAAATTCAACGAATCATTATCAGCCCTCTCTATTGTTTAGCATGATATTCTCGTAGTTTTTACAAATTAATACAGCGTTTTAATAAGCGTACAGTTGTGTGGTGTTAGTAAAACTGTACTACCATATAAAACTGTAAGGTAAGGGGTCAAAACACTACATTTTGCATATATGAGTCAAATACTGAGTGTTTAAAGTCTTTGAATTTTTAAAGCCAGAGGAACAGAATAGCCGGCCTATGCATGTAGTCGCAAGAATGCATAACTGACTAATACAATGTCAACCGTAGAACAGTGAAGTTAAAACAAAAGATCTAGCAACACAGCGACTTTGTAATTCTGCGTTTGTCGGTCCGACGAGTGGTCACTCGCCGTTTCGTTTCAATCGTACATTAGTAGAATGCATTTCTCCCTGCCTCACAACGTGTTAACACTGACATCACTGAAGTCATTACACAACGAACATCCAAACCAGACGCAAGATACACAAACGTCACCGTTTGCTCTTACCGCTGAGACCTCGAGACGTTAGAAGCGGTTACAAATTCAAGATTATGTGGAATTTATTTAACGTTCATAGGTCCGTGCATCGCTAATACATTCTCAGAGTACAACCAACAAGATGCGACGTTTCCCAATTTATTTATTTCTGTAAGACGCAACATGTTTCAGACGGGTTTTCCGTCCATCGTCAGGAGCTCAAAACTGCACATAGAGCGTCAGGCATTTGTCAGACCATTACTGCTACCTGCTGCTAGCCTGGACGGGATGGAACATCTGGTCTGACAAATGCCTGACGCTCTATGTGCAGTTTTGAGCTCCTGACGATGGACGGAAAAACCGTCTGAAACATGTAGAGCGCCTGACAGAAATAAATAAATATAGAAACGTCGATTTTGTTGGTTGTACTCTGAGAGTGGAAATTTATCTCAAAACTATGCTGCCAATGACGCTCTGACTCTAGAGACACTACGTTTCTAACTCTCAAAAGCAGAGAAATTTAAGATGCAAATTCCACCAATCAGGTCATGTGAGTTACGTAGCAGCTGTCTTAATCTTGCTGTGAGAAGCTAAGAAGGGAGACATTGGGATGAAGAAGAAATGAAGCAGAATTGTTGAATACAGCTCTTTCAGATTCGTTGCTAAGCATCGTTAAATACGAATAACACTACTCCTTTGCATGCGACATACAATGACAAATTACCGCTAAACACACTTCTGATATGAAACACCCATTGTACTAGACCAGAGACAGCACCATAGCCCCATACTATTACACTCTGGTGTGGATAAAGCATCTTTACCTAATTCAATAGTGCGAAATGTAGTATGGAGGAAATGCCACTACATAATTCAGGAGATTTAATTATGGCCCCATAATTTTACACTTTAATGTACAGGAAATGCCAACGCGCATTTCAGCGTAGCAAGGCATGTATGTAAGTATAAACATTATAATCTGAAATAGAGGAAATGACACTATAAAAATTACTGGAGGTCATTCATTGCATATGTCTAATTCCTAATATATCCTCAGCAGACAAACAGAGTTTCAGTGCAACAATATTCAGTAAATTTCGTCTACTTTTTTATCTCTTCCAGTTTCTCAAACTTTCTACGATAAAACACAGACATACGAGAGTCGTTAAATTTCAAATGTCACGCTTGGAGTCCGTGTAGATAATACTAGTATAATTAGTAGAAATTAACGAGACCAACTAAAACCCTGCAGCGAGGTTAATTTGACCTGACGACAATTCATATTTTGTATTGAATTACAAACTTTTTTGAAATTAACAACAGTCTTTATTAAAAATCTCATCAATTTCCGTCATCACAGCGAACAGTTATATGACAGCTACTCAGCGGCACGGTTTGGACGCTCAAACGTCATCTGCAGGCTGCTCCATAATCTCGCTACATGTTCACGAGGAAATTGTGCATAGGCCTATACCATCACAAGCCACCATCATTTCATGCTTCCATTAATTGTGATACAGGGCGTGGAATGATTTATATTATCAATATATTACATAATATAGTTCCTAGGAAAAATAAAATTGATAAATTGCTTTTATATGTAAATTATAAAATGTTTTGTAGAGACATTATTTTCAAAACTTTATTTTATAGTCAAATTATATGCGATCATGGCCCTGCTACACGCTTCAATTTGTCTGTAATATCACTAAGGGTTCAGACGCTGTGTTCATGTGTTTAATGTTCTGTGTGTGGGTCTGGTATGCTGGATAACAAACACAGTTTTTAGCGACGCTACAGTAAAGAAGTATCACGGCTTGGTGCGTCCTTAAATGTGCTCTACGCTTTACTGAAAAGAAGTGGCGCTAGTTCTTATGACAAACGTTTTCTGTTCAAAGATCTAAGACGTATGACAAATAACAGGAAATTTATTATAACGTCGCTATCTTTAATGATTGCAATCACTTTCAGGGTACAAGCGTTCTGACTCTATACAAGCCTTCTAATATCTCTACAATTCATAGAAACGCTGCAGAAAACCATTTTCCGGAAGCCCTTTCAGCACTGTCGCGCTACATTTTGCTTTGAATGGTCCGAAATGCTTCAAAATCAATCACACAGTAAGACTTCTAACGTGGTGAAGATAAGACAGACACAAGCGGCCGAATACAGTGAAGACAGTAGGTTTTCCAGTAGCGAATATTATTTACTTATGCGGATAGATTTCGTTTTACCAAAAGAGCAGAGCAGGAGGTGCATATTTGTAATAAAAAAAAATCCACTTCTCCCGCGATAAAACAAAGGACATTTGGTGTCTCAGACGAGATTCAAACAGCAGACTTCCTGAAAATACGTTGAAATGATCAGCGTTTCGACCAGCTTGCTCTGTTTCGTGGTTTTACTTAACTATTTCGGTGGAGATTCAATACTTCAAAGCGGCCATAAAGCTTTCTTCTAAAGGTAAAAGGTAAAGTGATCCCGTTACAGGCCCGGTGTGGCCCAGAGGGTGGGTAGAGGTATAGCTCTACTCTTCCATGACCGCCGCGGCACTAGAAGGGGGTGAGTGGTCAGCAGCACGCCCGACCGCACTTTACCCTGGGGAAAGACCCGGTACCCATTTTATAGGAGGCTGGGTGAGTCCCAGGGCCGATCTGGACGGGTGGAAAATCTCTTCCCCACCGGAATTCGATCCCGGACCGTCCAGCCCGTAGCTCAGTCGCCATACCGACTGAGCTACCGGCCCACAAAAAGGTTTCTTCTACTTTTTTTTTTTTCAAATTCATCACTAACCTTCATATTCTCATCCGACAGTATACACTTATGTCCTATACAGCTGGCAGAATGTAGGTGAATAAAAGAGAAAATTCGTGCATGGGAAGTCTAGAAGGAGCTGACATGTCTAATGGGTATGATTTTCAGATTCACTCAAGACGTTGCTGCGAAACTCGTCAAATTCGAAAAAAGGCTGAGTAAGTTTAGGACGCTAAGACCTTCAAATACCAATTGTCGAAGATTCTGTCAAAATATCTTCTTAAGATTTCAAGACATGCACGTAAAGTAACGGCGCCGTAAACCTGTAAATCTCCACTCTCCAGGCAATTCACAATCTAACTTGACACTGAAGTGTTACTTTGCCCAACTCCATATTTTTTCTTCACATAACCCATCAAAACAACTGTAATGGGCTCAGATTTGGTGAATGGAGAGACCAAGAAATCGGTTCTCCTCCATCTATTTTCGCTCTGTTCTCCCTTATCCATACACATCAACGTAGAGAAGTTCAAAGCTAGATTATCGCTTCAAGTAATGAGCCGTCTCTCTGCAGCTTATAATACACCGAGAAGACAAGTAAAAAATGTAATCTCTGCGTCACAGTAAGATTTCATTTCTCACGGCTGTGGCTATAAAGTGTATTCTCTTCTGGTACATGGTGCAATGCACTTTGGTAAATAGGTACCAAAACTGAGGACGCAATATTCCATACATTCGACCCTGAAGATGGAAGCAGCACGTTCCTCAAAAACATTGGTACCTCTGTATCGAACTACAGGAGCCAGTCACATCTTAGAAGGCAAAATTCTTACAGTCAAAATTTTGTTTCATTTTACTAAGTCACGCGCCCAATAAATATTTGTAATTGTAATATCGAGAAAATGCCGCACGTAGGCATACGTATAATAACACACATCCTGATTTTTAGAGGAAGGATATCAGTTACATTTTTTGGAAACCACTTCTCTGCTTGTGAGTCTGTGGGCTGAGTCTGAAACACCACATGGTATCTGGGCCGAAATGGCCTGGAGTGATTTCAATTGAGATATGCTGCCAGTAGTTCAGTACACAAGTGAGCGTTTAGAATGATGACAAATGTCCACACAGTAAATGCGCTCTGTACATAGCACTAGGACGTATGCAAATTGGATCCTTACAATTTATAACATCTTTCTTGATTACACATTCCTTGTTCTCTTACTTAATCTGTCGCAATCTCCTTCCTCCTTCAGACGCTTCACAGATCATCGTAGTCTGCTGTGCTCTCGATTCGTTCTTGGTAAACCGTACGACGTCCTAATAATTGAATCGCTGTACACTGTGCAGATTCATGGTATGTATGAGTTGGTATAGATGTTCAGGAAGAGGCCGTGGCCTATTTATGCAGTATTTGCGAGGAAATGCTAAAGAAAATCATGAAAATAGCTACGTCCGGATCCCTGTCCATGAATCAAGATGCGATGCCGGACTACACACATAAAAAGCAAGATATCGATCGATCAACCACGATGTACAGTCCAATGTGTACTTACGATCGTGTACAATAAACCTGAAACACATGTATGGCAGAATGCAAGACCTAAGCCAGGTTTGTTACCGTAAATGTACACTACAGACTTTAGGTTTCTGTGACCGTGCATCGTGAGCAAATTGTGAAGTGAGAGAGAAAACCAACAAGATGCAACAATACAGACTCTCATAATTTGTTCCTGTTCTTCCGACTGTATCCAATTGCTTCTGCGTAACATCAAAAGCTGTATGGGGCAACTTCCATTAGTAAATCCAATTTTTTTCTTCAGATCATTTTATTCTGGCAAAGCAGAAGGACGCTGAAATCCCAGATGCAATTGAGATTCCATAGGCTACAGAAATAAAACAAGTAGCGTAACAACCATAAAATGAATGGACCTGAAAGGTTTTTCATTCACCGTTAACAGAAGTGACAGATATGTTATGTCACAGAATCGTCCCAGAAAACCTGCGATTGTGTCAGGGGTCAACTATTTTCTTTGAAATTCTGTACTTCCATTAAATTCAAAGGAATGCTTTCACCGTGTCAAATTTAAATTTCTTCCTCCCTTACCACGTGGAGCTTAATGCGAAACTTTTTGTTAACTAGATTCTTGTTCTTCATGCTTCAGATATCGTAATTAAGTCAAGTTCAACTTTCATTCCAAGAAAATCATTTGCAGTAGATGCACACTGCAATTTTCCTACAAAGAGCCAACTTACGCCACGTTTACGTTAACATCCTCTCTCTTCTCAATCAGAGGGTAATTCCTGAAATATAAAAAACCAACTAGATGTCACTTGTTATTTTATTGTACTTCTTATAGGCTCAACATGTTTCGGGCATTACCATGCCCATCATCAGGAGCTCGCGATTATGATGTTGATTACCACATTGGTCATGCTTTACCCTGCAGCCCGGGCACTATTCTTGCCTAACTCCACCTAACCTCCAACATACAGCAAACCAAGAACGAAACGACCAATGTGGTAATCAACATCATAGTCGCGAGCTCCTGGTGATGGGCATAGTAATGCCCGAAACATGTTAAGCCTATAAGAAGTACAATAAAATAAAAAGTGGCATCTAGTTGGTTTTTTATTTTTCAGTTATCACAATGATGCACGGTCCAATAAACATCAGAGTGTAATTCGTTTTGGACATTACATTCAAATTATATCTAGTACTTTAATAATAACTTGGCTTTGTCTGCGATATGTACATAACATGTAGAGGTTCTTCTAAATGTGAATCTGGAAATACTTTCGGACAGCCAAAATTTCGTTACGTCCAAAGTGAAAAGTTGCAAAGTGCAGTTTCAGAGTCTCGTAAATATGAATGATTAAACAGGAGAGGCCTCATAAAGACATTTACTAAGTGGGTCTCTCTCTTTTATAATAAGGTAAAAACGTGACGATAAAAAGACATTTAGATTTCCCAAAGACGGGCTATCCTGAATCAGGATTAATGAATGATGTTATCCATGGCTGTCAATAAGTTCAAACCAAGTATCTAGACAAGAGACAAATTTTTTAATATTAATTTTGCAAGAAACTGTTTCTATAACCAGAGCACTTAAAAGAGCGTCGTCAAAATAAGAAAGTAATAACGGAAGGAAGCTATCAAATTGGTTAATTTTTCAGAAAAAGGAAAGGGAAGGAGGCCAAGATTCGTTAAAAGAGAGCAGTTAATGCTTCGTTCATTTGTTAAATCATTTGAGTCTCACCGACCCTAGCGATTGAGAAGTTAACCTCCCCTGCTAAGTCTGGGGAAGTTTCCGATTTTAATTCTGCTTCCGGAGAAAGGCAATTATTGCTGAGGAATTCCATAGTTTTCCTCACTCACTCCACGAAAGGGCAGGATAGTGCGTAAATTAGGGCACCGCCCCATTCTTTCCGAAATATCATTCACTAATCAACCTGCTTCCGACCCTTTGAAAACTGAACTGCTTCATAATGCAAATAATAAATAAACAAACAAACAATTAAAGAAGGCAGTGGACACGTAGTTTTACAAAAACCGCTCGTTCTACAAGAATAGCCATTTACTGATCTAAAGTGACTGTAGACAAGTAACACAGACAGCTCATGTACGTTGTTTGCCATTTGAAACCTTTGTGCTAGTAGCGTTCATTTACTACAGATCTGCACCAAATTCGATTATAAAGGAGCTACTTCACCCTAGGACGACCTACGCGTAGATGAGAGGATAATATTAAAGTGGATCGCCAAGAAGTGGCATGGGGGAGCATGGACAGGACTAATCAGGTTCAGGATAGAGAGAAGTGGCGGGCTCTTGTGATTGCGGCAACGAACCTTGGTTTTCCATAAAATTCAGGGAATTTCTTGACTAGCTGACGACCTGTTAGCTTCTCAGTAAGGACTCTGCTCCATGGAGTTATTTAAGAGTTACTTAACAAAGAATTGCAAATAATGTCAACATTACGGGTGGATAGCAAGTATTAACAGTAACGATAGTTGAACTTCTCCGTCAAACACGCATAATGACGAACAGGCTTCAAACAAAACTTTCATACGTAGTAATTAATCCTTCTCTATAAGACCCGTGTGTTATTGTGCCTTCCCACGTCTCTTCTTATCCAGCGTCTACCACCAGTTTATGAAACTATTTCACTGTATTCGCTTTGCATGCAAGTGCATAACAGCTGAATGTAGTGATCACACAGCGTCACCTGCTTCCTGTTTCTTCACCAAGTTGTTTGTCTTAATGTCATTCTTAATGTGTGTGTGTGTGTGTGTGTGTGTCCGTGCTTGCTTGCGAATATGTAGTCTTTCCTGTATGAAGATCCGCTTTGAGGAATCTCATATAATTTTACTTAAATTAACAAGCGATTCAGGAAACCGAAACATTTAAAGATAAAGAGTGCCTCTTCCTATATGTCAGGCAACAAAGGCCTAGACCTAGGGGCTTTGAAATAACATTTTTATTCATTCTAGATATTGGTAATACAGCAGATGGATTACACAGAATCAGTAAGAGCATTCATTCAGATGACAAGTTTTACTGCTGACGTAACGTAACCGCTCAGTGTGTCATCACATAAGCTCTGTCGTCGATATATGACGGAGGCCTGTAGGACTCTTCTGCATTAATTTATACCGATATAAGTTGCGGATATATAGGTTCGGCTGTTGAACGATCTGCCAACTGGATGGACCAGTGGGGGAGCTGAGCACTGCTCTGAGGGATGCCGAGGGCTGTGTTCATGAACAAAAAAAGTCGACGTATGGTAGGACCAGGTCGGTAACAACAAATCAACTGTCCCAGTTAATATTTTGGTGTTGTTTACTATAGGCGTTGAGTCACTTTTACATAACAGTGAGTAGTAATCACTGGCCCGTGTCACGTCCCGCAGATGAATGTCGTGAACTTAGCTAAGTACTGAGGCATTACAGTCACTTAATAGCACTTAAATTCACGCAGTTAATTAACCGATATCGATGTCATTATTTCAGTAATCACGTGACGGCTAGTTACTTCTTGCTTGTGTGAGTAAAAGTATTCATATTGATTAACACACGTGTGTCTTGTATTACACAAGACAGGCAATGGACAATTAGGTAACACTGAGACGTGTTCGTGTAATCACTGTTGCTGTGGAAAATTAATAAGTATTATACCTTCTGACTGTCTGTATACTTGCCTTAGTTATCGGGCATGCGAAGCGCATGGCCAGTCTGGCTCTAACACATATTTCCACGTTGTCTCACAAACGGCACGATTTTCGAAGTGGTGGGGAGTTATTGAAAATAAAATGTGTGTTTTGATTTTCTCTACAAATTTTGTCCGAAACATATCTGATTCTAAGTAGAATTCAGCGAGATGTTACCTTTAATGTACACAGGTCTTCACGTAAAATACCCGACATTATTGTCATATTTTAAAGAAAACAGAATTTTCTCGAAGGATTTTCGCAAAATAATGAAATATCAAATTTCATGAAAATGCGTCCATTGATAGCCGAGTTGCTCCAAGGGGACAGAGAAACATGACGAAGCTAACAACCGCTTTTTGAAATTTTGCGAATGCACCTAAAAATTGCCCCAAGTTACGTCCAGCGATAATCATGCTTCTTCAATTCAAACTCAAATTTGGAACTCAAATTGGTTGGTCTCATTTGAATTCATCTGCCGTCCAAATTATCAGTGAGTCGGCCGTTTTAAGTATTTCAATCTCATTCTTCAGGGCATCTGGCCATGCAGTTTCGCCGCACGGTCCTACTCTGACCTAGCTGCAAAGGACCTTACTGGGGTGGAGTGGAAAAACATGCGGCACCTCCTACATGAGGGGCTATCACCACTTACAGCTGTCAAGCGGCGGAACTTTGATTCCTAAAACCCGGAAACAGAAATTTTCCCCCAACAGAACTATAAATGGGAAACTGTTAATCCAGCCGCTTTACCACCGACAGTCTTAAAAGTTCTTCACCCCTTCTAAAAGACACATTTTCGATTGACTACACGGAACAGTACAAGAAAACATTTAACTGGAATTTAACTTACAGTGGCAGATCCGGGATTCGAACTGACACTTACCTCGCTACAGTACTAAATATCACACATAAATATATGGTGGTTCAAATAACAGAAACAACTTCCTATGTTATGCGCATGGAACAAACAATAGCACGTCAAGTTCAGCATGTGAAACACACTGCAGCCCACAGCAACTATAGACATTAAAAAATAACACTGTTACCAACATTAAAAAAGTTAATTTTCTTCGATTCGAGTTCTTTCATTTGTCACCTATTTTTGGACCACACTGTGTATTAAGAGGTCTGAGCAACAAACAAACAACACGTTCAACGCCACCGGTGTAATTTTACATTGTTCGTTTACCCAGAGTAAATAACGCATACGAATTAAAGCCGATCAATACAGTCCTTCGTTATTTCAGTCCACATACTTGAGTAAAGACAAAAAGAGGTATTAAAATTCACGTGGATAAGGCCTCTTGACTTTCTGGTCAAAAAAAAAAGGGGGACTTCCTCTGTCATTTTATGGCTCCAACAATTACTATAAAACACATTATTAACTTTCGTAGGCAATCTGTTGTTTAACCTTACAGAGCGCAGTGGTTATTCAAATCATTATTTGCTGCAGCATTCAAAACCCTCTGCATTTTGCTCAAACATTGCAGTTCTGTGTTTATTGCGATTCTAACATTTGACACCTATTATTTCTCTAACAATTATTACTATTATTATTATTATTATTATTATTATTATATTCGAGTTCAGTCGATTCGATTAACCTCGAATCGTCACAGTGGTAGCAGATTCGCATTATATATATATATATATATATGGGGGACCGCGGTAGCACAGTGGTTAAGGTGCTGTGTTACAAATCGGAAGGTAGCTGGTTCGATTCCAGATGGTGTCAATGGAATTTTTCATTGACATAAAATCCTTCCGATCGCACTATGGCCCTGGGGTCGACTCAGCCTCTAACAGAAATGAGTACCAGGAATATTTTCTGGGGGTAAAGGCGG
>Ga0136643_10003017_pt1 | contig 22366 bp, 6 predicted proteins | sample TergutLab28metaG_FD_96883 | JGI IMG/M metagenome (GOLD analysis project Ga0136643, IMG submission 96883) | Labiotermes labralis P1 segment gut microbial communities from Petit-Saut dam, French Guiana - Lab288 P1 (version 3) (version 3) | ecosystem: Host-associated > Arthropoda: Insects >... | reverse complement strand
TACCGACAGAGCAGCCGCCGCCGGTCGGCGAAGTTAGTGCCAACTTTTGCGGATAGAGGGGTGTCACGTGGTCAGCGCAACGGGTCCCCACAGCCGTTAATCTCTGTTTTCTAAACCTGGAGCAGCTACTTTTTTCATTCAAGTAGCTCCTCAATTGACCTCAGGAGGCTGAGTGGACACCGTTCCAGACCCACTACTACTCAGAAAATTTGGTAGCGCCGAGGATCGAACCCAGGACCTCTGTATCTGTAGCCAGAAACTCTGACCACTAGACCACGGTCACTTATTCTACCATTAAGGTATTTAATTGCCATGGGACATTACTGAGTTTCAACATGACAAAATACAGTTGAAGTTTGCATTTAAAAAGTATTTACTAATTACTCTTATTTATTCTGTTGATGAATTTTTAGTATTTCGATAATGTTTACCTATCCTTCTTACTGTTGAATAATTGTGCTTAATAAATTTTTATATAATGTTGTTTTTCTTGTATTATCTATTGCTGTATATATTATTCCTATCTTGACATGCTTCATATCCATTAGTCATTTGACCGATATTGGATCTATGAAATGTGTCTATGTGAATGTGCATGAATCACCAGTAGAGGTGATGTAAAACTTCCTTCTCACAACCCCTATCCATAATAGCTCTGGAGCACCTGTAACCTCCTATTCACCGGATACTAAGTGTTCTTTTTCACAGCAAGGTCCAAACTACACACCTTCCACTAAATTAGCATTACAGTTAATGAATATTCCACTCTACCCGTGCTTAGAAATATGGCTACACTGAGCAGACAAAAAGCTTGTTCAATCAAGCACTTTATGTTAATACATTTTGTAATATATGAAACTTATGAAGAAAAATATTTATGCTAATATGTGTGTCTCAAATTCATGCTCTTGTTTGTACAGCAAAGTAAACTGTCTGATTGATAGGGCAGCAGTGCTTCTTAAACTACATTCTTGTTATTAAGACAATTTTAGAAGGGTTTCAAACACACACAGTTCTTGATAAGGCACTGCTGACTGCAGATAAACTGAGGCCTTCAGGCTGTCATAGGAACAGGACAAATAGTTTTTACCCACTTGTCTTTATGTATTTACACATTTACCTATTTTGCTTACATGTGATGTTATGGTCAATGAGCTTTCTTCAAATAGAGGTTTCAAACAATTTGCTAGGGGCTGTTTTCTTCATATACTTGGAGATTATGTGCCTCTCGCTGTGCAATTCAGATACTAGTCTTTGGTGCAAAGTCTTTGCTAAGATCTGTGTTGTTACACAACTAGGTCAAGGATCCTGCTTAAAATATTATGCAGTCCAAATGAATGCTGGAGAAACCAGCATCATACTAGCAGTTGCATATCATTACTTGCTGTAAGCATAAATTGTGAATACTTTAAAACATTGCTGTTATTAATTTATAAATCTGGTTATAACAAATTCTCAAAATAAAAAGGTAGGTCTAGGTATGCATTAGCATATATTAATGGCCAGGCAGATGTAAGTTGAGTTCAGTCTGCATAATTTTCAGAGTTAAGGACAGCGCTACAATTAAAAAAAGAGTGGTTCACTAATGATGCTCATAAATATCATTTCAAATCTTCAAGAAATCATTTACATTATCAGTGCATCACAATAGAAAACAATGAGAGATGGAAGATGACAACTACAATGATCACAGTTTTTATTTGCTAATATTATTTTACTTTTGAAGTAAAATATGAAATTAGACTTGAGCTTTTGTAAATAAGACAGCAGTTCACACAATTTATTGCTTCATTTTCAAGCTTTACCATATCAAGAGCTGACTGGAGGAGCATCAAGAAGGTCATCATCCAAATATCATCTAACAGAAAATTCCTAATTCAGATAAAGTACAATATTAACAGCAAAATCTAGAAATAACCTACAATTTTTCATAATAGTATTTAATACCTGTTTCATAGAGAGCTACGAAAATCATTTATCCATGAACACAGCCTCTAGGAGAACTTGTAAATCAGTCTAACTGAACTCTACACATACCATGAATGAAGTTCCTTATTTTATATACAGAATATGTTTGCAGAAATCAATTCAGAACTTGGGGAAATGGCTGTCATCCTCAGCTGCATGTTCTTTCAGTGATGTATATTACTAATGGTGAAGGGAAGAGTTGGGGAATGCATAAGTTACTTTCTGGTACGGTGAAATGAATGGACAAAGATAGATGGTCAAAAAAGATATACTTGGATGCCACTAGAAAATAGGGTGAGGATTTCCTTACAAACAATGAAAACAAGGAATTCTACAAGAAGGAACAGTAGAGGACTGAAACCAAATAATGTTCAAGACTAGCAGAAATGGTGTTTGAAGGTAGCAGGATATTGTGCAGTTGTATAAAGCCAGGAGTAGTCATGAAACTTTATTTAGTGTGATATAATGAGATTTATATTGCATTACAAGGCATAAAAAGACCAAATTACAGAATTTTGTTTGTGACATGGTAACGATGTACTAATGATTTTATGAAGATGCAGCACATAAATTTAACAATACAGTACAGTTTAAATCATCCAAAATTCAGAATTCTGCTTGAAATTCATAATTCTAATTCTTAACCAACCATGTTACAGGTAATTTACTCACAGAATTACTTTTTATTTGGAAGACTTTTGCTCACATACTTATGGAATTCTCATATATGAATAGCTATGGGGAAGCATTATATATAACACAGTTCACATGCCCTTCTGTTTGCAACTGTATCACAGTGATTAGGAATAAATTCACAAATCAAAGTCTGTTTGTCTTTATAGTCTGAACACATCAGTTTCTTTACTTACATTCTGAAAGCCAGACTCAGAATTTACTATTTTAACAGGCTTCATATTTTTTACTGTCACCGCAGCTGAAATCAAAATTTCATTGTGTTTTGTCATTTATCACTCCCAATACTACAACAGCCATTTGAGTTAAGTAACTCTTTCCTTTAAGAATTAAGGCTTTGAAAGCTATAGCATGATGGAGATGGACCCCAGAAGATGGTAATCATCTTAGTGACATAATTGCTACGATTTTTCAAGGAAGCCTTAAGTAATCGACCGATGAGTCACACAGTCACTTTGAACTTGCCACTCAAGGTCACTTTTGTCAAGACAACATTAATGTGCATGACAGGCAGAGGGTGTCACATGATGCAGTGTTGACTTCAGCTTTCAATATTAATGATGAAAGTAACGTGAGACTCGAGGTTCTTACAGCAGCACTGCTGAAGATTCAAGTCTTCTGGAATATTATGCCATGTTCTGTTGCAGGATTTTAGGGGTGCTTGACCATGAACAAGATGACACTGTGACCCTTCAAAACATAGCAGCGACTTACCAATCGACATGACTTAATATTCCAGAAGACCAGAATCTGCAATATGGTTCACATTTTCCAGATATGTTATGTATGTTCTGTTCTGTATATTCTGTTTTCATTGTGTCAACTGGCAATCTTCAGCTACCCTGACTGAGGTTTTTCCATGATTTTTCCTCAGTTGTAAGGCAAATGCCAGGGCATAACTCGCAAAGACGGGGCACGGCCCACACTCTTCCCAGTTAGGCAGTAATTTTTGCCCGGTTAATTCATTGTTAATTTTAGTTCAACCACTCTGGGTTCGAATCCGAGAAGGCCTTCCAACCAAAGTTGTTAACTGTGTTGTCCTGTGTATTGTTTGTGTGTAAATGCATACTGTACTACTGCCACCGGGTGTCAACCCAGTTACAGTTAACAAATAATATCAGTATCAATAACAGACAGCTGTGTGACACTGCTTCTGTGGCACTGTTCCTCCATTGACACTTGGTTGTCCCAGCAACTAATGACTGTAGCCAAATTAATACAACTGAAGGCACTGAACTGGGGTTCTAAGGCTCTTTCTTGCAAGTGAGAGTGCTAATAACATGGTGAAGCAGTTTTCTTTCTGCTTAATAATAACAAAACATAAAAGAGGTAAATTTTACATTTCCTATTTTGTGTTATGATCCTTGAAGTAAAAGATGGGGTAGACAGTATATTAAGCCATTAACATATGGGGTATATTAAAACAATTTGGGACATATTTCAACAGCTGCCCAATGTAGGATTGTGCGTATCTTAAAACAAGAGTAAATATACAGAAAAGATGAGGCAGCAATTTATTCACATGTGCGTTCAGTCAGTGTACAGAAATTGTGGAAGGCACTGCAGTCTGGTTCAACAACATTCATTTTCAGAACAGTGTGCATTAGGGTATTGTAATTTGAAGAGTGGATGAATATAACATCCTGTGTATGACTGGTTAAGACACTCTCACAAACTTAAAATATTATCAGGGCAGCCCATGGGAATATGGCCACGCTTTGGAAATGGGTTTGGGCTTTTCAAGGAAGAACTAACAGTCACCAGGGGAACACCCAGTAATGGGAAGACCAGTTACAGTTTGTAATGGGATCATTCTTCATGAATGAGATGTCTTTCAAGAGGACAACAGAAGCATTAACAGAACTGCTGGCATGGCACACACCATGCCATTCATCATGATAACCTTGGGAAACAAAATAAGCAGTTTCATCCTTCAAACATACCAGACCATTGGTTTCTCTTGGCTACAGAAGTGTGTGACTAAGCAGGGTATCACTGTGCTTGCACAACTTTCCTACTCTCCTGGTGATTGTTTCTATGAATGAAAGCCCTTTTTAAGGGATGGAGTTTTCAGCCACCAGAAAAAGTGAAATGCTGCAAAGACGACATTTAGGGAGGTCACAGGATGTGACTTGCATGAGTTCCTGCAGCAGTGGTAAGGCCACTGGAGCAAATATATGACAGTGAAAGGCAGTGTGCAGTAAAGTCCACCATGATCAGCCAAGCTTACATGGGCAAAAGTTCATGAAGTTTTTGAGTCTAACTCATATGAAATGCACACAAGTTTTATTTCCACCTACTACAAGAGAGTTAGTTTTTACACTCTTACATGTTGCAGATAGCTATTGTTACCATCATCAGACAGCTGCAATATTATAAAGACACAAGCATCGTATCATATGTCATTAAATATTAAACATATATCCATAAGTTTTATATAACAGGCAAATTATATATAGTAATACTAAAATATTAGTAGCATGTACTATATATCAATTACTAAAATTTCAGTAATATCCATCAATTGACTGTTATATAAAGCTAAGGTATATCTTTTTACCATTTACAGACATATGATATGCTGCTTGTTGTCTTTGTAATATTGTAGCTCTCTGATGATGGCCACAGTAAGTATTTGAAACATGTTGCAGCGTAAAAACTAACATTGTGCAGTATTCAGAAATAAAATGTGTCTGTAGAAAACACCTGCATGGAATATGTATGACATTACATATGAACTTCATTCAATTAAAGGCAGAGTAAACATGATAAATCCTGCTGTTCAACTAAAGAAGAAGTGCAAATGAGTTACGAGAAGTAGGAACTGTTGATGGAATTAAAACTCATGCATTATTTCCTTGAAGCACAAAGAGGAAAAATTAACTGATTCTGCATTGAAAGTCCCACCAGACTCTGAAATGAAAACAAAGTTGAATGATTTAATTTGAACTGATTGCCAAACTCTGTACAAAAACGGTAAGTTATCAATAACTATAACCAATGATTTTTTTTTTTCCTGGGACTGTATAAAATGTACAGTGTACTGCACCTGTACTGAAGGTGACCCACCAGATGAATATTACAAATTCAGAACTCAGGAAAAACACATCTTATTTGTTTTTTTACTCTAACAATACTATCACAATATGAAATGACAATATCATCTTTTTTTTCTTAATTTCAATACAAGGAGTAGGAGCATTTTCAGCTTTACCCACTGTCAAGGACTGGGTACTGGCAGTTTTTGTCTATCAAGGAGTGAGTTACAGCACATTTTTTCAACCAAAAGCAGGACTGACTATAATAAATAAATATGCTACTCACAGTAGTAATCACACTTTTGTTATAAATTACATTCTCTTGAAAATTGTGTAAGAAAGTGGCTGAGATAAAAACTTCTGCTAAGTTACAGCTGTTGGGCCATACATATTACAACGTTCTGACAGACTGCTATTTATAATAACAGCAAGTTCTTACATTGCAACTTGGAAAACACAGAATACCGTGCTTCACATGTCATACATTGCAGAAGTAGCAGAAGTGTGTGTCTGATGCATACTACAGAATGTGACAATAACAAAGAAACAAGAAGACACTGTGTGGGAAGTGTAGAAGTGTTAAATTTAAAAATTCTCTTCCTGGTATGGGACATACACATTGCTCTTACAGCCTCTGTAAACTTCCTTTAGTAAAGTAATTCTCTTCCTGAGGCATGTACTGTATTAAAATGCAACTTGCATTACATGACAAAAATTAAAGTTGAAAAATGTGGCTTGCACTCTATGGAGCAGCATTAACTGGAAACAACATATAGTATATCAGAGGCTTTGAAAATTATCATACTTGATTTAAAAACTAACTGTTATGACCATACCATTTTAATTTCACATACCAATAATTATAATTTAGTTATTTTTTGCCTTTTTTTTACCAGCTGCATGCTACTTAGTCTTTGGAAGACCAGTTTAACCGTGACAGTTATTACTTTAAAGTTTTTAACATAAGAATCATAAGAATACCTTAAAATGAGCCTGATCATTTTCTTATTCCATAACACTTATGCCATCATGAAATGTGTATTTCTGTGATTTGTTTATCATGTTACAAGAAGTTAAATTAACAGATATACAGTTCTTTTTACCTACTGTAGAAGCAAGTTATATATAATGAATTGGTACAAAGAAATAGAAGTTTTGAAACGTTTTGCCAAACACGTGCACAAGTATCACAGAATGCAATGATGTATTATTACGGAAGGGTACTCTGGGACTCTGAATCACTCATTCCTTTAAAAATGTAATCACTTTGCCAAATATTTTTCTCAAGCACACTAAGACCAAAAGTAACATGTCTTTGTTGTACACACAAAACTGATCTCTTCCTGTGCCTGTAGAATGATTCACAAGCTGCTGTATGGGCCTGCAAAAATAAATACTATTTGCCTACAAAGTTTAATAATGACTCATTGCCAATAATTTTAGTCCAACTTCAACTACATTATGAAATGTAATTAACACTGTAAATTGCTGTTCTTCCTTCCTGGAAGGCTTGATACTGAAGTGGTAACAGAGATACCACCACATAAAACTTGGTTTTTTTGAAGTAAAACCACTGCATTATGAACAGGTTTCATCAGTTTTATCATAACAGAAAACAAAGGCAACCACATTTTGAATTAAGACTAAACCTGAGAGCTTCTCATAACAAGCAAACACAAAACAAAATGTTAACAGAATAAATTTATATAGCAGTATGATTTCATACATAAAACACAGATGTCTACTCAGTATTTGTGGTTTTCAGGTCAGTTTTGCTTGCATTTCTTCTTTTATTTCCTACCATATGTAACAATTTCTTATAGACAAAATGTGAAGAGTAAAATGCTACAAAAAGGAATGACAGTTTCTATGATCTCTGCAGATTTTGCAAATCTGATCTCAAACCATTTAAGAATATTATCATCACACATTGAGCATAGAATTTCTGATGCTAAGTTATGAATATTGTTTTTACAGTTATAGTTATTCTACAAGCCAATATCTAACCAGTACAGCAGAACATAGGATTCATTTGGGCATCTGTACATCATCAAAACTAATACCTAACTTCAGCTGAGATTGTTATTATTCAACATAACAGATCAGAATTCTGGTTAGAATACCTGTAGATATATTATTAGCACTTCCTTAACATAATATGGATTCTATGCAAAGATGTAACTACTACATATAGTCCCACTTCTTTTTTTAAACATGTTTTGTAGTATTCAAAATGCTTATAACACAGGTAGTATGAAATATACAACCTAAATTGCACAGTTTCAATATCAAATGGACAGTAACCTCATTCATTATTCACTGCAACTAATATCAGCACAAATATGTATGACAGAGCACATGAAATCAACTTTTTTGCATGTGCCTTTTAGGCTTGCATGCAACATGCAACAAAGTAATAAATAAACATGGTATATGCCTTTTGTTAATTGCCTTTCACTACATTACTTCTTCTATATGAAATATTCAGGTAATAACAATACTGACATCTAAATACAAATACCTATGAACATATGAAAAAGCTTCTTGCAGTTTTAAACAATACCATTTTTGTGACAATGTGACCGATGTACACTATCCACATGCTAGTCACTAAATATTCATGCAGCACAAACTGATCATAGCCTATTTTTGTCAACTGTAAGTTACTTCAGTATATCTTCTACTGCCTTCTCTCTGTTTCTCTGGTTCTATTTAGTCTGCCTCAATCTTACGTACATTCTACTAGTAAATAGGTACAGGTATTTAGTCAATAACACAACAAATATTTCTAATGATGTTTATTAGAGGATGATAAAAACTACATGTTCCGGCCTATTCTGGCCAACATCAGGTTTTCATCTGAAAGAGTATTAGTGTTTATAAGATTTATGCGGTTATGTAATGATGGTGAGATCTCATCATCTGTAGAGCACGCTAAAACTAAGTAAGCTGCCTCACAAGGAATACCACACGAACTAGACGGCCCTGTGAAAATACGACAAATAACTACCCAGATTAAACAGTGAATACACGTGACACACTATGGATCATGTAAGACAACGGATATAAACTAACAGTGAGAAAACAAAGTGCCCAGTGATAGTTAACAATTACCAGATGGGAACAGATTCCTTTATTGAACTGCTACATGAAGTGAGCCACTCTCACAAGAACAATAGAGCAGCACATAACGCGACAGAAGCGTAGCGCAGCCCCAGAAATGAAGACATGTACACGCACACACACCAACAATCGGGAGTAATCAGACTGAACACAAGGATTACCATAAGGAATATAGGATAGAAAGCACACACAACCCATAAGCTAACGCTCATTGACGATAGACATCGATGATGGATAGGCAATAAGCTGGAATCCCGCATAGGACAGCTGCAACAGAAAATAGACACTTACGCGAGTATTGCACCTCAAGTCAGCACAATACCCACATTACAGAAACCCCCCCCAGCCACGTCTCTTAATAGCAGTAATAATCAAAACCACAAATGATGAGATCTCACCATCGTTACATAACTGCATAAATGTTATAAACACTAATACTCTTTCGGATGAAACACTGATGATGGCTGAAATAGGCCAAACATGCAGTTTTTATCATCCTCTAATAGACATCATTAGAAATATTTGTTGTGTTATTGACTAGATACCTGTACCTATTTATTTATACACACAACAGGGATGGCACATTTCAGAACATTCTACAAGTGCTTGACATTAAAACTAGCAGCTTGAGTATTGTCAGTTCAGAAAAATATACATTTCCTGTGGGCAACAAACACTTACAGTTATCTGTTATAACTACCAAGTCAGATTTTGCAGCATACTAGATGAAATTTTATACTGTGGTGAAGGTGCTGTTGCACTACATGACAGGAAGTGATGTGATTATAGATCATACTGTGGTTTCTGGATTACTCCACTCATCTAGGTGGTCCCTGCTTCCATGGCAACTATTTGCTCCTGAACCATCCAGAGCATCTTGCCTGAGCAAATGGCTTGATGAAGGTAGCATCAATTTATTACTGCTAAGTCTCAAGTCACTGTCATTTAGTTGTTCATGGGAACTAAACTGTGAACCATCTTCCACATTACTCTCAGCACTACTTATACTATCACTCACTGTCACTAGGTGGTAATAATTGCTTGCTGGTTCCAGCACTTGGCTTAAGGAGACAGAAGAGCCACAAGAAGAGGAAACATAATTTTCAGCACCAGCCACATTATTATCATCTTTCATAAAAGGACTGTTAATAAGTGGATCAATATTGCCATTATCAGCCTCAGCTGGAAGCTGTTCTTGAATACCTTGTTCTTGTTGCTGCTGCATCACCACTGTTGGGGGAGATATGGGTGTTGTCTTAACTGATGATGGTGAGTCTTCGCTGCTGCCAGAATGACTACTGTATCCACCCACTGCGGCAAAACCACGATTCAGGAATTCAGATGCCAGTGCATTCAAACCACTACTGGCAGCAGGTGTAGAAATCTCTGACACAAGAGGTGTACTTTCATCATCACTGTCTATGTCTGCATGTCCCTCTACACCAGCTACTCCAGAACTGCTGGAAATGTTTGCGCCCGGAGCAGTGACTGTACGCATGAATCGATCCTTCAGTCTGTTCAACTTTTCAAAGCTTGAGGCTGGAGTTTCAAGGAATGACAGAGACCCTGATGCGTTGCCTGTTGTTCCTTCAGCAAGTGAACCATTAGACATTTTAGCACGTAAGGATGATGTAAGATTTGTTATGATGGATGTTGATCCAGAAGATGGGGGTTTAATGTTGTTGTGTCCATCATCTGCAGAACGGGAACGAAATGCAACATTATGCTTTGGAGAGGATGGAGGTGTTGCACGTTCCGTGTTCAAGTCATCGCCGAGCACCAGTAAGGATGATGGTCTTTGATGCTGCTTAGGCTTTGGTAATCCATTATTACAGCCTATATTTTGAGAGCCAGTGATACTCCGTGTGGACCCTGTGTGCTGAAGAAGACTATGCAAAGAACCTTTATTTGTACCTGTAGGTGGCTCCAGCTTTGCTTGTGACAAGGGTTTTACACTCATGTCTTGTTCTGCCACTCGCTGCTTACGTTGTTGGATGGGTGTTGCATTGGTAGAACCAATGGCACTTGGGCCACAGTCTATGCTGGAATCATGACTGCCATTGCCAGTGCTACTATTCACTGGTTGCCAATACGGGTGATGAAGGGGGGATGACTGGAGAACAATTACTTCTGATTCACCCACTGTGTCCACTCTGCTACTGCTGTGACTGGTTGTTCGGATACGACTGCTTTGCTGGAGATCTGCATACAAGCACAACAGCATGAATGTCATACAATGGAAAAACTTAACTCTTGATAAACTAAACACATCATATTAATGACATAAAGTAAGAACATAATACTGAACTAATAAATGATTTTATCACAGCCGTAACTTGGAAAATAGTAAAAGGCAAAGGGAGCAAAACAGTAATTAATATCTTTAGATAAAAAAGGGTGTTCATTTATTTCTAGAAACTGACAAATGTTAGGAACATGGGATCCAAAACAGGAAACATTTCAAAAACATAAATGCATATGACAGGCGTAGAGGGAAGAAAATACAGTCGAACTCTGTTATAACAACATCGGTTTATGTGACAACGCATCCATAGCATCAGATTCTGTGGTACCAATTAATTCCTCAATGTTAATTATACCATTATACTTTTTGGTTAAAACAACACAAATTACTCAGCACCTTTCATGATATTATGACTGAGTTCAACTGCATTTGATTTTGCCTATCTACACTTTCAAAGTAAACAGCGAGAGGAGAAAAGGCAAACGAATGTTCCTCATGTTCAATGAGACCTATTCAGCTAACTTAGAGTCCAAAAATATAATGATGGAGAAACTGTTGGAAAATGATTTGTTGGCATACAGTGTTCATCAGTTATTAATGTTAATAAGGTGGTGGTGGTGGTGGTGGTGGTGATGATGAGGAGGAGGAGGAGTATGTTTAGAGGGGGCAGCACTGTCTTTGGCTTATTTGCTCTTTATGTTAATAACAACAGGGTAAGCATGTAAAATAAGAAAGGGTTTGTAGTAAGCAATGACCAATCACTTGCATAGATCTCATTCAGACAATGAGTTTGATTTACATAACAAGATAGCACAGCAAACTGCAGATACATATCCTGATTTCTTACCAAAATTATTTAGTTTTAAGTAATGTTTAATATTCTTATTTCAATGTACAGTTACCATGCACATAATTAAATGACACATGATCAATCAACTATGTAATTAAATAACAGTTTATGGAAGGGATCTACCTGCACACAGCACAAACAGAGAAAAGTGCAGACATATATCCAGGATCCAAGTGGATTTTTAATCCATGATACAAGTGATCAAGAAGTAAAAGGCACTCCATGTCTTAGACTTTGTGGCCTGTGTGATTGGCCATCAATTCACTACTGCAGAGTGTTTCTTTTATTGTTTTCCTGAGCATGGCATCTTTGGCATACAAAAGCCTGCATCTGTTGGGATATCCCATGAAAGCTGCTGTGCTCAGGGGAAGATAAATGGAATATTATTAATTCATCAAAAGATAAAGACCCACCATTTTTTACAGTATGTGGCACACAGATTTTTCCCCATAGTAGTTCATGTTACTTTGCATTTTGACACAAACATGCTGATTTGGTTATTACACTGTCATATGATATGTTAGTTCCACTACTGACGTAACACACAAACATAAAATTACAGTGTTATTTATGAATGTTAATGTAAAATATCAGCATTCTAAGTGATGTATCCATACCTGCATAAGATAAAATAAGATCCAAACAAGTTCTCTATTTGGAACTAAGTAACACATTACACAGAATATGTAAAACATAACCTGCTGATACTACTTACTGACTACTGATAACTTTCCAAGAATGATAGATTTTCAATCAGTGCATAATTTCATTCAGCACTACGAGAAATATAATAATAATAATAATAATTTAGACTACAATTACAAACATAAATAATTCTGTAATATATACAACATGTTTTCACACCTCAGTTCTCATTCTTTGTGTTCTGACCACATGTGACTGTTCATGACATATACTTCACTTTACCTTCAGACTGCACAGTGATGCACATAGCAACATACCCATGAAATATTATGGAAAAAGTGAGGTAATGAAATCAGTGTAGTTATATGCAAAACACTGCAGAAGAGTTAAAAGTTATTCAGAGGTCATGATCCTATACCAGGTGCAGCAGCCTGGTCACATAAAATGGTGAATTTTAACATAGCAAGGTAAGAACTTAATATTTACAGTATGGAGGAAATAATTCCTAATTCAAAGCTTAATATTTTTATGCTCCAGCTACAAACATGCACAGTAAACTTAAAAAATACATTGTGCCAATCATGTGAAAAAAATTGCTGCAGGTAAACCCCCCTGCCAAATAATGGATGAGAAACCAGTAAATTAAGACTATATAAAACCCTAGTATGACCCAAACTGGCTTACAGGTCAGAAGCCTGGACAACAGCCATGGAAGAAATGAACACACTCATAATACTCAAAAAGACAAGTGTATGGAAAATATATGGACACACAAAAGAAGGAGATTGCTGAAGAATAATCAAAAACAAGAAAATAAATTGTGCAAGGGACAGATACTGTAAAATTTACAAAATGCCCCCAATTAATATGGTATGGCCATGCTGAAAGAATGCAAAGCCAACAAACTGTAACAGCTACAATGGAAGGAACAAGGAAATGAGGCAGACCACATAACAGATGGGGGAACAAGGCTGAAGAAGATTTTAAAATAATGGAAATAAAAGTCAGACAAGCAATTGTCAGAGGCCCTTGGGAATGGAGGAAGAGAAGACAAATGAGAAACACCCTGTACCACTTTCACCTCTCGTATGCATTCTGTAATGCAGCCTACACATGCATTTAATCCATTAATGCAACAAACTGGAATATGTGTGCAGGCTCAGCAGCAAGACAACAAGATTTTAAGTCTGAAGTTCAAGTGGCTGCACCAATATTACACCTACAGAGCATGTTGACAATTGCAATTACAGGATGCTCTGCACATTTTACATTACTAGGCAACAATCAACCAATTTACTAAAATGATTATATGGTGTGTCTACCTGCTAATGCACAAAGTGGCTCCAGCAATCATGATTATGCCAATAGCTCAAAGCTTTACAATTTGGACCTCACTTGGCTACATCCTGTACTTGATATGACCACCATTGCATTAGTCTTCCAATATTTCTGATGGGATGGTAGTACAAATTTGTTTCTGTCTTTGGCAGCTTTACAGTCTTTAAAATTTTTTGCTTATACCCACTCACTCCTTAAAATTTCATTTCTGCTTTCTGCACTGTTATATCATGAACTGATTTAATTACCAGTATTTTACTTCTACATTGCAGCATGGTTATTATATTGTATTCATAATCTTCTTTTGAATTAATGTCTCCCTGCCCTTTTCAGATCACCCAGTTTTGCCATACATGTAAGTGCATCATGTAAACTTGAAGGCAATATCTTACTCTTCCCAACATATTCATTTGAAACTATGAGATAAATATAAATTTCTACAAAAGCAATGGGTGAAAATTACACTATAAAATTCAACCAGTAAAATTAACACACACACACAGCATACTCTTCTTTAATGTCTAAATGCTTTATTTCTCAGATGTTCAGTAAATCTATGCTCTTTGCTTACAGACTGAAGGAATTGCTACCAAAACTGGTCACTTGTCCCATAGTAACTGGGTCCCAAATAATATCCAAATACCATTTACTTGTTGTGCAATGTACATGGTCCTTCATGCAAGACAATAAAACTTAGAGACAGCAATGTTCTAGAGACCAACATTTCTTTATCACTAAAGGGGAGTTATACATAGCCACCATGCCATATATTTTTTATCTGCCCACAACCAACGATTTTGTACTGGAATGCAATGAGAAATGTTACTGTACTTAATTTCTTTTAACAGATTTAAACCTGAACAGATGATAGTCATATGGTATAAAATGCAGAACTTAGAGAGGCATTATTTTTTCATGTAATGAAAATTCCCTTGCATTAGAAGCAAGTCAATACAGAGCTCTTGTTCATACTTCTACCTCACTTCATTATCATTACTATGATTACCATGTTGACTGCCATGATCGACACTGGTGTATTCTACAAGACCCTTTTATTTGTGCCATGGCAGTCACCTTGTTATACCTTGATATGTCATGCCACCATCACGTGCCTGCTGGTTGCATGCAAACTTGCAAAGTGTGGAGCCACTCACTACTACTTGCACAAATGCTACCCTTGTTAATGTCTGTGACAGTCAAACAACGTGCATCCCATGCAGTGGCCAGGCACAAAAAAAGCATAAAAATCAAGATGGTAGTCTAATAGTTAAATTAGAGAGTATATAAATTCTTACCTCTTCTATATGGTCTATTGATGAAGATCACTCTTAGAGCTTCAAATACATACACACTATTTCTTAAGATTCACTAGTATTTTGGACATTGTCCACTCCCTTGGTTGTTTTCATGTCACATTTTGAAGACTGGGTCTTTTCATTTACAGGCAGACGGGGCCGTGGGTGGGTGGGGGGGAGGGGGTGCAGAGTTCTTATTCTGGTGGACCTGTTTGAAAAGATCCACCTTCTATCACTACTGTTGTATACTACAAATCAGTAATATATAATTACTTGTCATATATTTAAGGATTTATCAGAAATTTACCTTAATAATGCTTAAAATTACACTTATCAGTGTTTTGCACTTGATAACTTATTTCACAGTCTACAGTTACTCTAAACGACTTATGGATCTGTGGAATGTATGTACATACGTGTGTGTGTGTGTGTGTGTATAGCTATGGGATAACATACACACACATATATCACTTACCTACTTAGAAAAAACTAGTATGAATGCAGTATGAAGAAGCAAAGTGTATTTCCAGAATTATCATGACAGCAAAGTTCACTGCAGAACTAGGTAACTTACACTTTAGCATCACAAATAAGTGCTACCTCACAGCATGTATTTTGCAGAGTAGGTGGGAAAGTCAGCTGCCTGTTGTGATATTGTGGATGGAAGTGGCAGAATGGGAAGTATGTTCCACATCTGGACTTAGCTTCGATGAAAGATGACCCAAGTAAATGTTGCATCTAGGAGGTACCTAGTTCATTTCTTGGTCCAAAGACAAGAACATCCTTTTTCATGGGTTTCCTCAGTCCCTTCAGTGAAATGCCAGGATATTATCTCAATTTAGGGCATAACCATATTGTTGCACTTTCTTGTGAATTCATTAACCATCCTACACTGCCATGCTGCATAGTCAGAGCTACTCACAACATCATATAGTAAATCACAACTACCTCATAAACCCTATAAATTTGTACGCTTATACCTGCCAAAATATTTTTCCATGTTTATGAATGGTAATATGGATCATATTTACATTTAATGCAACCCATGCGTGATTTAAATGACTCCTCTTGTGTCAGAATGACATACAGCAATGATGAAAATATGAAACCTCTCTCACACTTTTAATACTTTAGACCTGCTGTGAGCTGTCAGAATTTGTTCATTCACTCTACCATATAACATACTGTAGCACGATCAATTCCAAAAAAAGTCTCCAGTTTCAGGCACAGGTTATGTTAGCAAGCCTAGGCTGATGTCACAAGTTGGGCAAGTGTGGGAAGTCATATAGATAGGTCAGTGTGTTTCTGCAGTCAGAGCAGAAGAGGTGCCAGTATTCATCTGCCTATGTAGTAGCTGCAATCACATGACTGGGGTACTAGAGCAGTAAGGTTAGTGAGACCCTCACTTTGTCATGCTAAATTATGGGGGTCTCTATGGACATAATCTCACATCCCTGTTCACTTCCTTGCTGCTGTGGCGATTAAAGCCTCACCCACTGAAGCTTTCCATTTAGATAAGCTTACAATGCTGATGGTCAGAAGAAATTTTTGAAGGAAAATAATTGTGATTATGTACTGTCCTTTGTATTATTGTTATTTTGTGGTCATTTGCTATATTTTAAGGATTATAACATTGTTTAATGAATATTGCATACAGACGTCCATGCATGCTGAAATGGTTTCTATGGTCCTGGGAAAAGAAATGGGAAGGTATCCTACAACATACTAAGTAGACAGAAATGATTTTTAACTTACAAGCATACCAAAGAGCCAAGATTTTCACACTTACAAGCTTTAAACACATAAATGTTGAAACACAAATTGCTTGTTCTTGCTATGCTGTATATTTTCCTAGTACATACTTTTCCCTTCATGTATTTACAAAGGTACAAGCAAAGATGTTCATTATGCATTTCCACTTCTCAAAAACCACTAAAAACACACAATTACACATCACATGAGAAACTTATCTACATCACTGTTAAAAAAGTCTTGAAAATCTTTACATAGAAGAATTCTTTTTGGTTATACAGGGAATGGGTAGAAGGGAAGAGAGTGTTGTCAGTACTAAACAAAAATATGTTTTCAAGTTTTCATCTGAAAGGAAAATAAAAGACAAAAATTGCCAGAGATATGTTGGCCAGTGCCTCAACAGAGTCAGACAAAATCTGTCAGGCTGAAATTCTCTCTCTCTCTCCTTTTCCCTTTCAGTCAACACCTCAAAGCACACAACCAGTTTTCCATATATGAAACAGTATGTTTGGTATCCATCTCTCTGAGTCACTTGAATAACACCCACATATTGGAGGTAGCATATAATTAATACAAAATTTTTGCGATGTGAAAGAAAGAAATGTACACTATTCTAGTTTAAAACTGTGGGTATTACATGGAGAAGTCAAGGCTGATGTCTGGGTTGCTGTCTCATATTCAACTGCAAATGATAAAGCATCTAGGAATAGAATTGGTATGATACGACTGTATTGTTGAAGAAAGTTACATGCTATAACTGATTCAATTTTTTTTTTTTTGCTCGTCCCAGTTTATTTAGGTTTTGCTCTTTACTCTAATATCGGTATGCAGGTGGTATGAGGATCAGGTGGCTAGTCCGTACAGTGGAGAGCAAGGCTTATCTCAGGGAACATAACATGGTACGTGTTAGGTGGAGCATGTACAGCTGTAACTGTACATGAATTTATATCAGTAAAAATAATGTCACTTCAATGATCAAATAATAGAGAACCAACTACATTTAATGAACAGCACAATACACCACCTTGTCTCTACTGGCACACCTGGCAGTTTGGAGTGCAGGACCTCGACTGACTGTGTCTGTGTTATCTGCATTTCCTTCCCACAGATAGCGCAATGGCCTGGCTTATCTCCCTTTTATGACCTTCACAACACCAATGTCTCACGTTCTCTTGGACATAGGGTGCAGGCCAATGTAAACCTCTTACTCCCACACATTACTTCCATCCTCCTCACCAGGACCAAAGTGTACGGTTATAATGCACCACAGGCTTTCAGTTGATTCTCAGTTTATTTCATCAAAGTGCAAAGTATATCAGTATTTTTGGCCTCAACATAATAATTAAATATTGTGCATCTGTCACGCCTACTGCTCTGTATGTGCAGTGTAAACTGTACAGAATGGCATTGTAAAATTGAAGATCATAAAGCAGCTTCTTGCTTTTAAAGTACTGCCTGGGAGGTGAAGGCTTCTGTGCGACTCATTTCATCATAAGCAATTGGTCATAAAAACACATGGAAAGTAATGACTACATGAACACTGTTTATAGTTTCACAATACAGGACAAATAAGAATACAATAATGTTTCATTTTTATATACACATTTATACTTTCCTTACTTTGATGTCCGACATTTTACTCTGACCTAAGAATTTGGGAGTGACAGTGACAGTGCATGGAAGACAAAAGAACCTCTGCTATAGAGCATACTCACACAGGATATTGCAGCAGGCAAGCACAGTTTATGCCAGCATCAAACATTCACTGTACAATATGAAGCAAAAGAAACTAGTATCCTTGTCAGCATTACTACTGCACTGGTTACTATAAAGTCTTGATACATGCAGCTTACTAGATAAGATACCCGTAACATTCCCTACAAATGTTTTGTCTCCAAATTACATCCACAACGTGCTGCTTTTGTTACTCTTTTCTGTACAAAAAATATAACCACAGTAAGTCACATACCTTTTGAGACAGAATATTTAAGAATGTTTAGAAAGAAGTGCTGAACTAACAGACTATGCATCTAAAAAGCATTTGCTATAGCTACATTAAAGGAAAGGGTATGATGAAGTTCAATAACTAAATGTATCTTTATTGGAACTGTCAAAACACAATGCTATTCACATATTAGAACTAATATTCATCGGCATGTTTCCTCCAAATAAAATCCATCATGCAAGTCAGAAATTAATATTTTATTAGCCCTTTTATGGCTACAGTGGACTTAAAAAAGACACTATTTTCTGTACAAATTATGACCATGTAAAGTACTTCTTTTAACTGTCTGACCAAGTGCAAATACAGTATACGAAACCTGAGACACATTCAAAAAAAGTACTACATCCAACATGGATGCTTAAAAAACATACACAATCATTTTACAAAAATAAAATGCTCAGTAAACAGCGAATCTAAATATTCTCACTAAATAACATCTTTCAGATGCGCAGGAACTTTTATTCATATATTAGAGCTTAGCATAAATTTCTCCCTATTTCTATATTAATAAAAATTATCTATCATTCCAACTAACTGGTATTTGGCCCCAGGTTTTAATTGCTGTATGAAATATAATAACAGCACTTTTATATTACAGATATGAATTGAAATAAACCAAAGCGTTGTGTGAGATTCAATCCATTTATGCAAAGAATTGGTTAATTTACAAACTGGAAGAAATAAGACACCTAGCTGTTATGTCAGACCAATTCCAGTTCACCAGGCTCTTACTTTGTTCATATGTGTTCAAAATACTGCAGTATAGACAAAACTAAAACAAATAAATATGTGATGAATTAAGAAACAGGGGCAGTGATTAAAATTTTTCAAATTATTATGATAGACAAAAACAAAAACAAGAAACCAGATTCACTAATAGCATTCCTTACTGCACATATCCAGTATGGAATTTTCAGTAAAGTGATAGAAGATGAAGAACACAAAATAACAGAATGACAAAGACGTAGACAAATGAAAGGCAAGCTCTGAAAAACACCAGTTAAAACACAAGAACTATTTACAATACTTTCATATATTACCTGCACATGCTGCAATAAACACTTCACCTATCAGTGTGCATGTATACTGCTCTCCCAGTAAAGCAATATAAAACTTTTATGGTGAAATTATTGGTTGCAAAGGACCTAAAATCATCACCTACAGGTTTTACTGGTATCCACAGCAATACTTACTTGTCCACGTTTCCATTTAATGGTGTAAACATTTGTATCATGTTTCATGCATACCACGGTTTACAGAACTTCTTCACATACCACGAGAACTTCCCGCTAGGTCCAGAAGGCAACACTGTGTGTTTGCACACATAAATCTTCTTAAAAAAATACCTACAGGGAAAATTTCTATCTCCTATGCATGAACGATCCTTACACCACCATGTCATGGATCTCAGTATCTTCTACACAGTAGGCACAAATGGTTCCAAATATCACGACCTACAACTGAAATGAATTTAGTGATTCAAGATTAAGTGCAGGAGTTCCCAAGAGTCAAGCAAACCATGGAACAGTCTCAGAAAGAAATTAAATGGATAAAGACTCCAACAGACATACTGCCTTTTTTAGGAATTGAAAGAGGTTGGTAAAGAGGCTGGTGGGAACATCAGTGCTGTGCATAATTCTAATTATGTTATCCCCTTTAGACCCTATGATTATGGTGTGAATGGAAATGAAGATGGTAACAATATCAGTGTCAATATGCATTATTAACACATTGCCGTCGGCTCACGCAGAAATGCGTGATTGCTTACCCATGCGTTGTTGACGGGCCCCGCATTTCTGCGTTTTCTTACACGACGTCCAACACGCGCATTTTCGAGCTGGTCTGACACACTGATCGCTTCAAGGTCATTGTCAGCTACATGCAGGATGTTTGGATCTCAAGTTACAAGCAGACAGACCACTCTTGAACCTTATTTTAGAAAGATAAGCCTGCAAAACATTATGGGAATGAACATTAGAAGCGTTTACAACGTCCGTCCACCAGGGGGTATTTAATTAAAAGACCAGCCCGACGGCAATGTGTTAAGTGAAGTAATAATGCACAACATCTCAAATAAAATCCTGTTTTTTGTGGATGTCATCTAAACCATTTCCATCCTTGTCCCCAGATCTGGTCCTCAAGTTGATGATGACTGATGACTCACCTAACTCAGATGGTGGGGCTGAACTTGTAACCTTACACGATGCCTCTACTTCTTCGGCTTCATCCATGACATCTTCACAAGCTTCTTCATTGAGTGTTTGAAGGGCACCACAAATCATCTGCTCTTCCAGTGTCACCTGTAACAGTCACACATCACAAACAGTAACTACAGTGTTGCAGTCACACAACCAGCTTCAAATAACACCACTGTTATTAATGATGCTAAAATTGTCACAAGACCTTTTTTACATAGTATTATATTTCTTCATTAGACATGCAGAGAGGTTATTAGCACACAGGTAAAAACATTCCAGAATATCCCATTCCCCCCACCCCACTGAAGCACCATTCTGACAATATTTGAATTTAAATTAAATTGTATGTATGATCAGTACACGATAGGTATAAATGAAAAAGACAAAAATACAGTGAATGCCTCAACAGCACCTATTGAAATGTGTGAAAGGTTGACTCACATGTATAGCATATGAAGCTTTTATGACAGGCAACACTACAGGACAAAATTTGCACCTAACCACATTAAGCCAAGAGTAAAAACAATATCTCATATACCAGGGGTTCAAAATTTTAACAAACCCAAATGTTTTCATCTCCACTTGACAGTTTACTTTACAGTACTGCCCAAGAAGTTTTATCTGCTATTAAAATATGGAATGGCTGAAAAACTGGATATGTAGGAAACAACTTGTTTTAAATTGAAAGATGAGTAGAAGGCATGCAAGTGATTTCATACAAATTCACATAGCCAGAGTTGTCATCTTTGTTGCACACTGTACCCAGAGCAGTAAACATTTAAAGAATTCTTTTTCCACATATCTGATTTTAATCACCATCCATCATCATCTACTAACACTACAAATTAAGTCACTTTATTTATAGATTTATTTATTTAGCAGGTTGTTCGACGTTTCTACATCTTCCTGCGCCCATTTGACAATTATCTTATCTTTTTCTTCCATTTGTCTCCGTCATTCCAGTCTTCTTCTATTAATCCCTTTTCCTTCAACAGTCCTCTAATCCCTTCTGCCCAGGTAGCTTTAGGTCTTACTCGTTTTCTTCTTCCTGGTGGGCTCCATTTCATAACTTTTTTGGTAGTCTCCCCTGTTCCATTCTCTGAACATGTCCATACCATTTTAGTTGTTTAGTCTTAATATCGTCTAAAAGAGACCTTGTTACATTCATTTTTTGTTTAATAATAGTGTTCCTAATTTTGCCCTTCCTGGAAATTCG
>Ga0136643_10003015_pt1 | contig 22371 bp, 16 predicted proteins | sample TergutLab28metaG_FD_96883 | JGI IMG/M metagenome (GOLD analysis project Ga0136643, IMG submission 96883) | Labiotermes labralis P1 segment gut microbial communities from Petit-Saut dam, French Guiana - Lab288 P1 (version 3) (version 3) | ecosystem: Host-associated > Arthropoda: Insects >... | reverse complement strand
TTTTATTGATGTATTCTTAGCTCGACATGTTTCGGGTACATACGCCTATCATCAGGAGCATTAGATGTTGAGTTGCAGCATATGGTTTTCTGCACCGAGTTTTTGGATGGGTGGTGGTCTTGACAGCCGCTGCCTAGTTCGTGTTTACGGTGCGGATGATGCCTTATCCGTCGGAAACTTGTCCGAAGGATCATTAGAATGGCACCCTCAGACACCTCAAACGTTTCGCTGTTGATGCGATGTGCCAAAATTCAATCGATTGCTGTCCCTATGTGTAGGTGCACCTGACGTGACGGAGACTTGGTGTGGGCTCCGCAGGCCAGTCGGCAACAGAGAGCCTGCATAGCTCAAGTCTTTCGTATTACCGACGTCAGTACTGGACGAAAAATTTATTCCACTCATACGTAGACTATAATAATAATAATAATAATAATAATAATAATAATAGACTGTGCGTGACATGTCTGTTAGTTTACCCGGAATCTGAAAAGGGGTTTCCCTTGTAGATCCCATTTCGTTAAACTGATCTGTTATTCCCAATTAGAAGTTATCTCTAATATTTTCCACCCTCAGACCCTCTTAATCCCATATAATGGGCTGAGATCAATCCTGTAGGCCTCTGTCTCAGTAAGGTCAATATAAAAAACCTATGTTACTTCTCACATTTTGCTAGTATTTTTTAAAAATTTGTTAGGGGAAATTTCGTTAGGGGCTAAATTTAACGTAGGGGTTATTATTGCGCTGTACGCCCTGAAATCAAATTTACCACATAAATTTCTGTGTAGACTTCAGTATCAAATTTAGCGGAAATTTCTTAACTAATTTGGAAGTGTAAGGCTATGCGGTCGGACGTCCGAGTAAGCCGATACACACTGCTTTAGAATTAAGTATTAATTTTGATACAACCGAAGCCTGTGCAAAGAACGTAGCCTTTCATATAATTCTGGCGGCACACTACATTTGGGATCATTATTGTAGGGACTTTGTCCATCGCTCTATCTGAACTTAAAAACACTGCTTTTCGCGGACGAGTTCGACCCCCATCCTCAGGCTCAAAACAGAATAACAATTGCAGAGGTGTTAGGATACCTTTACCTTTACCTGTCGGGCCGAACTGAATAAGTGTTTATGTATTTTCAGCACGAAGAAGGCGACCGTTCCTGCTCCGAAAATTACTGCCCTGCTTTTAACACGGCACTTTGGGTAAAATGCATACAGTAAATGATTACAAATAAAGAGCTTTGTTCCAGGAAATCTGATTGTAAAACGAAGGTTTCGTAATAATATGAGAATTTATGAACTTACAGCCCTATAATTAAAACTCAGGTTATACACTAGAACCTGCATATGTCACAGATTTTACTTTTAAAAAGTTCCTGTCTTTTGTCCACTCGTTTGATTTTCTGTTTCGTATAGTTCTTAAGACAAAGCGCGACAATTTGCCAATAGCTATATATAATATTAATCGTTTGATTATTCATGGAGACGCAGTGTGTCTCGATGTGCAGGTGTAATACTTCAATAATCATCCGGATCAACTTCAGGCTTAAAATTGCTAGAGTTTCATTTTGCTGCAGCCTCACGTGCCTTTCGACTTTCGGACGCTTGTTGTGAGCACAGACGTGGTGTGAGCTACGGCCCGCTTAGCGTCCGTGAAATATTTTCAGACCTAGTAACTTCATTGATATGACCTGGACGTTGAAGACATCCATGGCATGTGTACTGCGCCTCAGTAAATACAATTGAAATTCAGCTATCTTGGCAATACACTCAGTTTTAGGCATGTGAAGGATACATTGCACACAGACTGAATGTACTGGTAGGAGTAAGTAGTTCAGAATTGGTCGGAAGATAAACGTTATATAGACATGTATTTAAGTGTAACGTCCCTTTGTGATACAAATACACAAAGGTAGGGAGAGAAGCGTCTGTTACAACAATCTTCGTAGGGTACACTGGAATATTTTGAACTGCGTGTTTCGGCTCACCTATAAAACAGCCCTCATCAGGTAATGAGACAGAAGGGGGAAATTTAACGTGTGTTGACACATAACATAGTTTTAGTACTTACTGCCTTGAGATCGCAACTTGTATATCATAGGATATATATATATATATATATATATATATATCGTTATTGTTGCACCGTGCATATCGTCGAGTTATTTAATTAGTATACCAACTGATGCACATACATAAAAATTCCACATTAAATATTAAAATTGCTCCGACATGTTTCGATCTCTTAAGATCATCATCAGGGAGCTACACTTTCCTCGTTAAAGTCACTATTAAAATTATTCACTGATTAATTTCGTTGTAAAAACAGGGTGTTGTGGCAGCATGTCTTATTGTGTAAGGTTATGTTGTTGAGAGTGCCCGACTGAGGGTGTGCGTCCTGTGCTTTGCTGCGTATCACGCACAGGACGCACACCCGCAGTCGGGCACCCTCAACAACATAACCTTACACAATAAGACATGCTGCCACAACACCCTGTTTTTACAACGAAATTAATCAGTGACTAATTTTAATAGTGACTTTAGCGAGGAAAGTGTAGCTCCCTGATGATGATCTCAGGATCGAAACATGTCGGAGCAATTTTAATATTTTAATGCGGAATTTTTTTGTATGTGCATCAGTTGGTATACTAATTATATATATATATATATATATATATATATACACACACACACACACACACACACACACGATATAGGATGAACTGAAGATTATTGGATACAAGATGAATGTATGCCGTTCCAATCAGTTAAAAAGTTATGAATGATTATGGTTGTAATGATGACATTAATGTGACATAAATCATTTAAATATTAAGATTATTAAATTTATAAAATTGATGTTTGCTAGTAATTTAGGGAGAAAATAAGCCATAACATCACATTTGACCAGCATCACCGGTTAATTTATGTAATTGTATTGGAAATCTACAATTTTAATAGTTTTAATATTCCTAACTATTTAAATAATTTATATGCACCATTAATGTTATGACTGTAACCGTAATCATTCTTAACTTTTAAGCTGATCGGTACGGCATACATTCATCTTCTACCCAATAATTTTCGGCTCATCCTGTATCATATATATATATATATATATATATATATACACACACACACACACAATTTGCGATCTCAAGGCAGTTAATACTAAAACTAGAGAAGGTGTTACGCCTGTTTAATTTCCCCCTTCTGTCTCACTGCCTGATGACTGTTTTATAGGTGAGCTGAAACATGCAGCTCAAAATATTTCAACTTCTACGAAGATTTTTGTTTGGCGATACCCTCCTTACCGTGCATGTTAGGGCCCCTTTTGTGACATACAGTAATACATTGTGAGACTATTACTGCAGGACGTATCGTCTTCGTTATTCTGTTTCTGTTTTTACAGCAAAAATAATTCCGCAATAACTACCCTCACCATTTCTGCTTGTTATTTTTTGTATTTTTGTATACATTTGCTATGCCATTTGCACCCCCCCCCCTCCCCATAATCGTTACGTATTAAAGTCAGCTTATTTCATAAGCTCAGCCCTTATTTTAACCAGAAAATGAAATTTAAATTGTGCCTTCTTAATTCCTGTCTGCATGATTTTTATGGGGCTCCCTTGGCGCTTTAACTGCGGAACTCGATCTAAATAATTTTATATAAATTCAGTTCTTATCGAACAGCAGACACATTACCGCTCCATTGCAAACAAAAATTAGTGTTTATTTAAGGAAATAATTCCATTTCCTTTTCAGAGTCATGTGAACAAGTCAGCAAAATCTGTGAACAAAATTAAAGTAGGTTGATAGAAGTTGAAATGTGAAGGTGGGGTAGGTCAGTGTTACGTTCCCCTTCAGTCTTGTATCTTTGTCGTCAACAGTTGTTATGGAACTATGAAATATTTTCTGAAGGAAACCCCGAGACATACACAATATTTTCCTCCGATATATCACTATAATAGTCTATAGGCTTATCTAAGACCTACATGTCTTAATTAAACCCCTCGTATTTATGCTGTTCAATTCTACAGCGCAGCTGTAAAATCCGCAAGCTTATGTTTGACCATCGTGTTTACCTTTCACGCTTAAACTAGTTGCAAAGCGACTGGCAAACATTTAGTCTTTTTCATCTCGAAATTGCACCGTTTATGTTTGTAGGCCTAAATATTCCCACAAGCAGATATTTCGTATTTGTAAAAATGACTCATATCCAAAGACATCGAAGAAAAACTTTCCTTTTTTTTTTAATGTCAACTAAACCGCAGGCAGTCCGGTACACAAGTGTGCAAGAGGCCCATTCTGTATTTACAAATCATATGGCTAGCCTGTTTCACATTTTTAGTTTAGCTTTTATTTTGCTTTAGTATCTTGTGCAATATGGTGCTGGTTAATCTAGCAGTTAGTAGCTTACCGAAGTTTAAGTGGAACCTAGTGCTTTTGGAAACAGGGTGGACTACCCTGTTGGTACTGAAGGCTGCATGTTCCTCCGAAATTTCGGTCACCTACCAGAATGTACGGCGTCTTACCTCTGAAGGCATTTACGGTTATAACAGTCTCGTGTTTCAGAACGGGAAAACCTAGAGGGCTAAGATTCCTAGATTTTGTACGTTTTGTAAGTTAGAACACCGTCTGTATTGACGGTACAGTCAGTGTCAAGCAGTACTGCTCTGTTTCGACTAAATTGGATAGTCGCATCACTTGAGAATATCAGATATATATGTATATATATATATATATATATATATATATATACTATATTTTAAGATAGTTTTATGGGTCTCACAGGCCTGCACTTCAAACCGAAATTGTGGTCATTTTCTATCCTTTTTTTTTACCAGCCGAATAATGCTTATTCAAATAAGTAGAAAATTTAAGTTAAAATTATTTCACGTCTGCTCTAAAACATCGCTAACTATTGCTTAGAGCAGCACGTTGGTTTACAGCCCTTTGACGGACTGCTAGCCTCTTATCTGAGTGTTGCCGATCGTATCAGAATATGTGTCAGAGCCAAAGCCGGTTTTGTCCTGGTGATAAGGAGAAAAATTTTGTCCATGCCAGGAATCGAATCGTGTTGTTCAGTCCATAGCTAGTTTGTAGGTCTGTACAGTACAGAGGGAGCTATGCCGGCACAATAAATTGTGAGGTGTAACCACACGCTTGTGTTTCCGATTACAGGCTATTTAGGGATAGTATTTTATCTGACAACTATCGTTTGCCACTTCCCGCGACTACTGTGCCGCGCGCGCGCGTGGGCTGCCGGATGAGTGGGCAGACAGACAGGAAGCGGCGACACACGACTGTTAGATAAAATGATCCTGTATAAAGTGTGTTGACTGTGATTCATAAGAGTAAATTTTGTCAGCTTAACGATAGCGATATGAAAGGTATCTCTCCAAAATTAAAATTATTTAGCTTACTAACTCGAATCTCTTTATACAGAAAGACTCTACTTTAAAAAATATTAAAAATGTCTTATTCGTGCCTGGCTACAGTTCAGTTAGTGTGCTGGAAGGTTTTGCTTGGAAACAACAACAACACATCTGCCATATGGAATATTAATGGAAATTAAATTGTTCATTAGTGACACCAACCAAGGCACCGTTGATATGTACAAATACAATTTTATATTGGTTTCGGCGTCACTCCAAGTTCGGAGAGCTGTACACCAGGATTTACAACTTCCCTAAAATATAACATTACAAAAATAATTCATATTATTATTCTTGCTGCTAATGTAAAATGTGTAGGTTGCAAAAACTGTGATTAAAGTAGTATTTTAAAGCAGTATAGATTAGAACAATAAAACAGTAATATTTAATAGGAGTTTTCAATAAATACAGTTAAAATTTTGCATTTTTCTATGTTCTAGTTTTTTGTATAAAAATCTAATTTATCTTCAGTTCCTTAAGGGTCTTGTGCTGTGAACTTATAAATGCTGTAAATTAAAATCGAAAATTTTGTAAGATATTAGCTGCAACTATACTGCAATGTAATATTAATTACTGTACTAAAATGTTATAATTTAGTAAGTTCTAAATGTTGGTGTGGAAATCCGTGAGGATGGCGGAAGTGGCGTCGAAATACGGAGGAGCGAGATAGTATTTCAACTTTTTTGTTGATATCAGAGGTGCATTTTTTTTTGTAACGAATGAACAGTTTAATTCAACAAAGTGAACGAATAAATAATGTTGAAATAATGATAGAAAGATGGCGTTACGTCGCATTATGAACAGAACGTTTGAATTGAAACCATTCATATTGGTCTGTGTTCTGTCTGTCAACACACATGTACCTGACTCAGTTTCAAATGTGACATTTGATAGAACACAAAGCAAACTATCATTACTACGTCTGTGACTTTAAAATAGATGTTACCCCTGAAGATGGTATAGCGTTGTAGAAAAAAATTGGGATGTAAGTAGTCCACAGTCTAAATATATATGATTTTATGATACTGTTGTGAGTGACGTAGCTGCATTGGCGGGCTGCAAAAAACCCGGACGACTGAAATTTTTTTTACGGTGGCGTCTAATATTACGTCTGCTCACTATAGAACTTGCTGCCTTCGCCCTTTTGGCCCCTAAAATTTTGAGATTCTTAGATTTTTGAAAAATTTGTGGGGCCTACTGTATTGGATGGTTTTATTTTTGGCTTATAACTTAACGTTCAGTGGTTGCACGTCCAGATTTTAAGATACTATTTTTTGCTATTAACAAATTGTCGTTTTAACAGAGAAATGGTTTGTTGACTGAATTTCCTTACCCTGGAAATCGTTAGGTTACTGTGGCTGGTTAGCTGTGTTCGTGTTTGCGGGTGTTTTTAGATAGAAACAATATTGCAGCAGCTTTAAAATACACATTTTCTTATTGCTGTTCAGGTAAAGATTTGATAAGTCCATTAGCTTGCATAACCTCTAGACTAACCTGCGGGAAACCTGTGCGGGAATATCCTCCCGTGCCTAGACAGCAACCAGGGGTATAGCGGGTACGTGTCGCGAGGTATAGCGGCTGCAGGATGCGGCGTAGGGTGATGAGGAGGCAAGTGTCCGGGTGCCCCGGCGCCGGGGGGTCCGCCTCCTGCCCCTGGCAGGAACCCGGTTCCATGGGGTCCTCCTGCCGCCGTCTGTTGGGCAAGAGCCGCTGCGAGGCCTGCTGCCTGGAAATGCTGGGCCGCTGCTGCCGCAGCCAGCGCCAGCTGGTGGTGATGGTGCGGGTGATGGTGCGCGTGATGGTGGTGCCCCGGGTGTACTAGCGGTTCCGGTAAATACAGTCCCTTAAGTCCCGATTCTCCTGTCGCACCAGACGTTGGCGTGAAACCCGGAGATCCGACAAGCCCCGTTGCTGATGGCGCCAAAGCCGAAGGGCGCACTAGAGTGGGCGCAGAACTTGCTGATGGGCTCAGACCAGTCCGTTGCACTAAAACACCTGTCGGCGTTGGTGATGATGTCGGTGACACTGACGGCGATAAAGATCCGCCGGAATGATGCCTTACGCGGTGATAATTCCCCGGTGACAGTTCTGGTGATGATGAACCAGTCGGTGAATGCGAAGTTGTTCTGTTGTTTTCTACATTGTTGCTATGAATTGTGGTGTAATGATTTGATGCTGTTGATGATACAGGGCTTATTGATGGTGGGTTTCTAGTCGTGTCATTGTTAATGACGTCACATTCTGGTGAATGCGACGTTGCTGGTCTGTGTTTTGGTGGTGGTGTGGGTGTCGTGGTGGTGGCAGTGTTGTTCGGTGAATTGTTGTGAATTGTACAAGCTGCGCTGTTTGTATTCGTCCCTCCTCCTACTATAGAATCAATGGAGAAACCGATCTTTGGTTTAGAAGGAACCGCTACAATAGGGGTCGGTGCAAGTGGCATCATTGTTTGGGTTTCTGTCCTCGTTTCGTTTTTGAACTTGCGCTTTTGCCTCTGTAACGAAACAATTGACACGTTCTAACGTTCACTTAGGGCGGAGCAGTCACTTACATGGTGTTCCACTTTCTGTTGGTCTTGACAAAGTCATTGTTTTGATTGTTAAAACTTTACACATCAGTGATTCATTTCATAATGTCATATTTTAAATTTAATATGCAATACTGCGAAAGTTTATACAATTCCACTCGTATGCATATTCTTCGTAACTGAAGTGAAATGACATTCTCAAAATAAACCACGTACTCTATGTCACTGTATGTCGCACGTAATAGGAATCACAGGTTCAGTTTTCCACGGCATGTGGGTATAGAATTCCACGCTGACGCTTCTGGATTCCACACAGCGCTAATTAAATTCTTACGCATCATCCACAAACACACACTCACAGACAGTAAGCCTAATGGACGTTACAGTAATGTGACGATTTTATTTCGCACTCAGACGACACAAAGCACTACAGTAACACTGGTAACAGACCCTTTTTCATCATCGTAATTATTCTGTTTACACGTTTCTTCAACATAGGATCTACGTTAGAGTGGCACCATTTCTCACCCAAGCCTGTTCCCGAATCGTTCTCACACGGTTTTGGGATGTTCCTCCAAGCTGCAGCTATCCACTCCACGTCACACTCTAGACGGGGGAGGGGTCAAACTATAATGTTTCCCTCCACCCCCACTACTTCTCGTCACTACTCTACATACAGGCTCTGATTGGGTCATTAGGAAGACAGCTGGGTGTGATGAGGGTCTAATAGCAAACTCCTATTGGCTATTCGAAACTTAACAAGTGTCTTTTACACCACTCCCATCGGGGGGAAACATGCTTTCGGTTTAGCGAGATTCTTAATTTCGCGAGGATGTTGATTTAATCGAAATTAAGTACCTTAAGACTCAGAAATTTTGTAATGTGTATTATAAGTATGTCAGTCTATATTAAACTGTATAGGGTGGCCGTATTTTGAAAACGTGACGATAAGCGCTTGAAAAAGTTTTACACGAGCGCGAAATTTAAAACTGACGGAAAACTTGAGAGTTAAGTTGTGTACACTTTGTATGCGCCAGCGCGCACATTTGTCCACAAATTACTGTGTGTCAGAAACGCTCAATCACTTCTGTTCTTTGTTGAAAACTCCCCTCCCTCTTTTCAAAGCATGTCTTCATGACTGTGCTGCCGCCCTAGCGGTGAAAAATTGAAGTAGGGTTGGATCCCTACAAATATGGCGTCTATTCACGTTGTTAGAGCATCCATAATGCAGAAGTTCATTGTGCTCTATTGAATGAAAACAATCCCTACCTTAGACTTACATCTGTCGAGCCGGTTTTTGTATCCCAGCTGCAATACGTGGACTTCATGCGACCTTTCGGTAGGCTAATATTACATTATAACAATCCTTGGTGTCACAGTGAAGTGTAATGTTACTTTAAGCTGCATGTATTTACTTGTAATAAACTGTTGTGAAGGAAAAATAATTCTGACGTCTTATTCTTTTCAGAACAAAGAAAGCTCTTTTAAATACTCTCCCTTCGTGGAAGTTTTTCGCGAATCTCGGTAGGCTGTGCAAGCACCTATAGAGCAACTCTTTCAAATACCATTACAAAAGAAAATAACATGGTGTCCTCTTCATACTTGATTTTTTATTTCGAAGTATTTCGCGAATGATAGAATTTGAAATTAGGACCTATGCGGAAATAAATATTTTTATGTCTAAATGGCTGGGTGGTCCGGAATTCGAATCCCGGTAGGAGCAAGTGATTTTTCTCTTCTCCAAGAAGCCCACATTTGGTCTGGGGAGTATTCAGTCCCCCTGTTCAATCCGTGCCAGAGTTCTTTTCCGAGGGTTGAGCGGCCAGAGTGTGAAGTTAACCTCACATCTCCATCTAGAGCCGAGGTTAAGAATGGGTGGAGCTATGCCTTCATGGCGTAGACACGGAAGACTTTAGTGTACCCTTTAAATTACTGGGTTATGTCAAGTTTATGTCTCCGAAGAAAATGGAAGTTTGCATAATTAGAGGGTGAGTGTTTAAATAATTAGACGGCCAGACTGGCAAATTTAGACCTTTAGGCCTATCGGCGTCAGAATGTTGTTGGCCAGGCTGAACAACATGTTATTGTGTATATGCAGCACTTTTGCCTATAAAATCAGAGGTTCCTAACAATACCTGACCTCAGTAAAGAAATTTATAATCCACTGTAACGCCAAATATACCTACACCTATACAAATTTTATGATTTATGCAGGCCTGTAGCTAAACATAGCCTTCTAAGATGACATACTTCCTGCAGCGCTAATTATTATAATACTGTACAATTTAGTGTCATAGTTACTGCCATTTTTTCCCCCTCTTCGTAGTTCCTAATTTTTCTTCATCTTACCAACTCGAAATAAACACAGGACTGGACCTACATAACGACAGAATAGAAAGAGTATGCTACCATCTTCCGATCCTATCCGTATCTACTACAACTCGTAACTAACACATGTAAGCCTGAATAACAGAAGAAGATGTAGTCTTTTGTATGGCTCTGTGTGTGGATTATAATAGTCATTATTGCGGCAGCAGCAGCAGCAGCAGTAGTAGCAGTAGTAGTAGTAGTGGGGTGTTTGGTGGTGGTGGTGGTAGCAAAATTGTCCCTGTTTCAGAGTCGGTACAAAATATCTCAGTGCCCGATGCGAATATAATTTTGGGGCCCTACATACGCGTATCCCTAAACTTACAAACAAACGGTGCACAACATGTGAATGAAAATTACGAAAACTATGAAAATATGAAACACGACTTGGATTTTTGAGGCCTCCCGAAGGGTGGGTCCCCATGCAGCCACATAGATTGCGATAACCTTAAACTGGCTCAGTACACTCAAAACCTCCGAACTGTTAGGCCTGTACTTTGGAGTTTGTAGTCCGGCTAATGGCCCTGCTGCTTGAAGCCAGCCCCCCAGGGAAGAACCCCTGGTTCTCATGTGACATACACTCCCGCAACAGTAAATTTTGTAACAGAGCTTTGTCCAGCTGCATACCAGACTGCTCGTTTGAGATGCTGGACAACAACGTGCCTGTACGCAGGGAATATTGGAATGGCTCCATGGGCAACCGTACATTCGGACCGCTTCACTTGACGACAGGCTAGAAAGCGATCTCAGGTATTCCAATAGCAGTGATTTTTGGTCACGCGCTTTGGCTCCATGCTTTGCTCTTAATATCACGTTTTGACACCCGGTATTTAAGGAACACGCAGAAAATGGCGGGCGGTGTGAGCCGTTGAATTGTGTTGCTGAAAGGAAGCTTGTATTCTATTGTAATCGGACAGGTGTCCACTTGATCTCAGAAATGTGTCACGCTTAATGTTGGTGTAGGTTTATGGCCTGCAAATAAAATAGGACCAATAATACTAGTTTCACATTAAAAAAAACCACGCCTGCAGCTTAACAGTATGTTCAGACACTTCGTGATTTATCATAGAGTTTGATGCTGACCGGTACCCAAACTTTGCTCTACAAATCCCATTCCTACAGTCACAACATTCTGTATATTTATAGTTATTTAATATCACACATACGACGTGTTTCGGCCTTACAGAGCGATCATAAGCTTTCAATAATTTTAAAACTATTTTGAGAAATTTGCAATCGACAAAAAATCATAGTAATAATGAGACCCCATTCCTCCACATAGAAGAAAGTGTTTAAAAATGTCGCAAAGCTCCCGACGTGATCACATAGCGGAACTTAACACAACATCGCATTAAAATATGCATTTTTTACACTGGAATTAAAATCGATAATCCTTACGCAAGCGGGAAGATAGGAGATGTATAAGATGCAAGGAGAAGTAATTTTCATCGTTGCGGATATCAAGTGTGGGGTCGATTTCTCCAGCACGTCCTGAAGTTACCAGTCAATAAAATTCAGATTTGTTTCACTGTCTGTCTCGTAGTTGTCCAGTGTATATACAAATGCAGCCGTTCTGTCGCATTTCATGGTGACGCAGACGCGCCCGTTTCGCATGCCGGTTGCGCCAAGGTTCCAAATGATTACGTCGCCGATCTGCCACTAATTTCACACACCCTTTTTCCTCACTACCACAAGTGTTCAGCGCTTTTTCTTACTGTCTACTATGGATTCCGTCTGTCGGTATCTATATTTATATAGCTACACTTGGCTGTAAAATGTTATTTTATGTTCAAATAGCGCATCAAGCAATTTACATCATCACGTTTGTTTCTACTTCTTCTTATCTAAGATAAACGTCAGCTGGTTATTTAAAAAGCAGACCGTATGCAAGTACTACTGAAGTCTGTTCATTGGTGTTAACCAGAAGCAAGGTGGACCTGTTGTAAGCGCGGGGGGGGGGGGGGGGTAAATTCTACACCCTATGTGTTTACTGTAAGGAGCAAGGTGTGCATTTGTAAAGTAGGTGTTTACAGCCTTATATTCATTTTCTTCTGTTCTTATGAAAGGTTAAAACCGGAGATAAAAAATTGTAACAACTTGTACAAGTTATTTTTTTTTTTTTGAAACACTGACTCCCTGTTTGCTATTTAAATAAACCCCTCACGTCATGCTGCCTGTTGGCTTCAGACCTGAACTGTGACTGAACTGGATTTTGGCCAGATTCTTCGATTCAGCTGTTATTACATAAATGTATGTACACTGTAATGGACACAGCAACAGGCCACTACAACTTTACTTTCTTTACAGCAAGGCTGTAGCCTACTAAGGGATTAAAAAAAAAAACTAGACGCCTTATAATTTGCTGTGTACTCATAGCTTATCTAGTTTGGCAGCTGTGGAGAATACACTAACGCAGAAGTTTTAGTTGAATGCTTGGGAATATTTATGTATAACCTCCTGTGTGAGTGTTTGTCTCTTTATTTGTTTATTTACGTAGTTACTTCATTTATGTGTGGGTCCGGTAGCTCAGTCGGTATAGCGACTGAGCTACGGGCTGGACGGTCCGGGATCGAATCCCTATGGAGACGAGATTCTCCGCCCGTCCAGACGGGCCGTGGGGCCCACACAGCCTCCTGTAGAATGGATACCGGGTCTTTCCCGGGGGTAAAGTGCGGCCGGGGCGTGCTGCTGACCGCTCACCCTCTTCTAGTGCCGCGGTCATGGAAGAGTAGAGCTATACCTCTACCCACCCTCTGAGCCACACCGGGCCTGTAACGGGATCACTTTACCTTTACTTCATTTATTTTTGTTCATTGTTAAGAATGATTTTCCTACGCATTTATTCACTTAGTTTTCACTTACAATGCAGTGGTTTATGTTCATGTATCTGTTTATTTACGTGATATTTATTTATTTATTTACTTGTTTGTTTCCCATTCTTTATCCTACACAGGACAGGCCCTCTGGATTGGGCCTACATGGCTTTAGTTTATCCCAAGTTATCCTTAGGTTGTCTTATTTAGAGTGGCGTCGTTTGTTTCTAAAGCTTTCCAGCTGTAAAACCTCAAGTCTGGGCAACGTAGTCTCAAATATAAGACTAGCTCCGTTGTCATTACTGAGTTCGAAGAGACAGTCAATGGTTTGTTTCAAAGTCCTATTATCCAAAATTTCCGTTCAGGGTCTGAGGAAAATGAGAAACGTTGGGATAACCGATCTCCGGACCAAAAATTAGATCGGTCGCGGTGCTTATAAAGCCTAACAAAATGCGGCTTTCAAATTGAGTTCGACGAAAGGAGGTCAGGTTCTACCAGATCGATAGAAAAGTTAGGAGAAAGGATCACCGCCGGTTACATCTCCACATTCGCTTCGAGAGACTGCTGATAGAGACGTACAGTAGACAGGCCTTTGTCGGACGTGTCACATTGGTTTTAGACGCTTTCGCAAAATCGCGAAAAGCGACTGTTAGCTTCGTCATGTCTGTCCGTCTGTCTATCCACATGGAACACCCCGGCTTACACTCGACGGATTTTCAGTAAATCTGGTGTTTGAGGAATTTTTCGAAATTCTGTCGAGAAAATTCCAGTTTCATTAAAATCTGACAAGAATTGCTTGTACTTTACATGAAGACATACATTTATGATAATATCTCACTCAGTTCTTCTTAGAATGAGAAATATTTAGTGAAAGTTGTACAGGAAATTGAAACTCACGTGCCGTTTATGAGATAACGTGGAAAAATATTTCAGAGCCAGACAGGCCACAGATGACCGTATAATACAACGCATGCGCTTTGCATGTTGGATAACTAAGGCTACAAACACACATTGAGAATATGACACTTACTGCTTTTCCACGGCAACAATTACGCGAATGCGCCTACACGTTCCGTCTGTAGGTACTCTGCCTGTCTTGTTGATATCCTACCTAACATACATTACTTGGAACAAAATTGAATATTAGGATCAAATTCTGTTCTTTCGTGATACTAACGTGATTATGTTTATGGTGTAAGACGTAGATTTTGCACAACTTGTTATGTATTACACTTTACGTTGTCTTGAACAGGGTAAATGTCTGGTAATGAGAAGGTTTGAACTTAGTCTTAAATCTGGACACAAACAGAGAAATTGTGCCTCTTGCCGGGTATTGCATTCAGGGAGTTTTCAGAGATTTCACTTGCTTACAGTTTAGCTAATATGCTACTAACATCTTCCCTGATTCACCTATCCATTACACGGTGAACTTTCTTGCAAAAACTATGCCACACGAAGTTCTTAGTTTTCATTTTGTAATAACACAGTTCGTCGAATCGCGACTTGCAAACTGCAGACTGAATCCGAAAACCCCTCATCTAGACACATCTGTATGTTACCCGACACACCAAAAAACCGCATAAACTTCACCACCGCGTGTCTGTGGTAGAAATCACGGATGGTGGAACTGTACTGTAACTACAGAACTATAAAAGAATAGACTTGTTTAAGCGCTCTGAAGAATCTGACATTTGAAAAGTGCATTGGTCACTTCAGGAATTTTGGTGCAGGAGTAGCATCAAATAACTCTGAAATATTAGTTATTTTGATCGGGCCCAGAATTAAATTTTCTCGCACACAGCTCTGTGGTTGCGAGATTTGAGGCTTCCACCACCATGCAGTTAAGGTCTTCTGTCTTCTGTCTTCTGTCACGCTACGCGGCGTATTTGGTACGTGGATGCTAACCTACTTCGCGTGAAGTCACAGAGGAACGAAGGCCTGGTCCCTAGTTATGGTAGGGGTGCTTGCCCTCACATGACGTTTCTTGTCGACTGGACACTATGTGCCAGTGTACAGTTTACTCTTTAAAATTTAGAACATCTGATTTCCGTGATGGTTCCTGAAACCTGTATGGGTCTTACCGAAACATTGGAAAAAAATAGTAAAGTATGAATATTATGTTCTTTTTAACACATTTTCGCCGCCCGATGGAGGTACTTCACACCCACAACAATGGGACGTATTTCGACTTCCCTTTCCAATCTTTTGGATGGATCGGGAGAATCAGAAGGACGGTCTAGCACTTCACAACATGGGAAATTATCAGGTGCCTTAATAATAGTATTCATTACAGGTGCCACTGTGTTTTGCTTTGCACAATCTAATACACTTGGGTCCCCCGACGCTGCCTCCTTCCGGTTTCGCCACTAACTCTTAACACTACTGTACTGAATTTGATGTGTTGTGTGACCGTGCATCATTGATACAATAATATAAACAGCCAACTAGATACAACAATAACAAATTTTGTTGATAATTACAATCAGCTCAACATGTTTCGGGCGATGCACCGACGATGCTGCCTGCTGACAGCATCGTCGGTGCAGTGTACCACAAGCTGTAAACAAAGTCTAGTCCTCCTGAAGATGGGCGAAATTATCACACGAAACATGTTGAGCTAATTGTAATTATCAATAAAATTTATTATTGTTGCATCTAGTTTATATTATTGTAATACTGTACTGAAATTTGAGTCCCCTCTGCACTTCTACTCCTCCCTCTCCAGGGCGACAGCTCCAGCACCCTTCCTTATAGTGATTGGTCGGACAGCGAAATGGTTTTGCTTTTCTTTGGCTGAGCACCGTAAATTTTTCTGTAGTTTGGGTTGAATTCCCGTGAGACAGAAACGCACAAAACATAATCGAAAGTCGCAAATTTCTGTACCGAAATAAAACCATAAATTTGCCAACACGAGTGTCAAACCGAATTTCCAAACATCTGGTCCTTGCAATCAGTTCTGAGGCTGTCACGTCTGGAGGGACGCGGGTAAAAGCGAGAGGTTTGAGGGCCAGAAATGGTGTCTGTCAGCGGATAGTTCGGCAGACATTGCTAGGGTTCGTCTACAACACACAATATATTATTCATTTCAAAAATGAAATCATGTGGACGAAGGAGTGTCAATTAACCAGTAAAGTGGAATAAACTCAGAAATTATTAATTATTCCTCAAAAATCTAAAAAGTTATTTAATGCTCTTTATTAAACTTAACTACGTTACAGATTAAATTTAAAATCTTGTCACAAGTGAGACTTTCATTAAACAAGTTCAAATTTTGCAGAAGACAAGAACTGAGTGTTCATTTTTCATAAATTTCCTGTCCCGTAATTTTTCTTTGTTTGGCCTTTCTCTCGGTCGAAAATCCCAATAAACTTCCAATCTTCTTTTTTTCTTGTCCCACGGTTTATACACATTTTTCTCCTCCAGTTTTAGCACTTCCTGCTTTTGGGTTTTTGAATAATACGGTGGGTTTCCGGAATCCCACGACACTGTGGTCCTCATACAGCCTGCTTCAACTAAATTACAAGGTTTGTATTGTCAAAGTCGATCCATTTGTCCTTTTCATTGTTTGGCAATATGCATTTTACCGTCCAAAAACATAAATTTAGGCAGAGACCGAGCCCCGTTGACTAGGAACATGGAGACTATCCACTAAGCCATGTACGACGTCGTTTGCCACGAATGTTAACGAGTAACTGCGAAAGGTTAGTCGAATCATACACACTTCATCATGCGAGGTTACTCGCCCGTACTCATACGCCTGCGTGCGCAGTTATGTGCGGTTAAAGCCCATAGAACACGTGGCCAGGTACGACGTCAGGATTCCAAGGAAAGATGCCGCACGAACCCTGCATGTTGAACCACTGGGAAAATGAAGTTGTTGAAGATTGAGTCCGGGTTATTCAGCGACTTGATTTTTTCAGAATCTTAATTTCTTTGAGGGTTTAAAATAAGTCTGGCAAGAGGTTTGAGACTGCATGGGCGTTGGTCTGGTAAATGTGGCAGAACAGTAGCGTCTGTCGGAGTCCTTGTTACCACTTCCGATCAGCGGGTTTGTGTTCTCTGTTCGAGTGGTGTTCGTAACCGCACATCTGAACATATAGAAATGTCGCACTGCTGACATCTGTAGGTGTCAGAGGAAACCCGCTTCTCAATAAACGGAACAGGAGGGACTTAGATCCTTTTTCCTCGTAACCTAAACACATTTTTTTTGTAAACGTTTCCAAGAATTGACAGTAACGGTGATGTGTTGTACGATGCAGATTTAGGAAGCCTAATCTTGATTGTTGCTGATCGCACAAAACTCGCTTTTATACGCTCCTGAATTGATTTCAGGTGGTCTTCTGTACAGCCTCTTGCTTAATTAGTTGGAGATGATATGGGAGCCATTGTGGACGTTTTTGCTGCCTGTAACAAGGCTAAGAATTAGGCATTTAAATGTTCTTAAACTTAACCTGCTTTTGTGTCGGTACTTTATTTGTACGCTATTGTAATTACAACTTCCAAATAGTATAATCAGCACATTATAAATAGGTATAAATATCCGCAATGGGAAACAAATTAGTATCTGGAATAGACAAAGTGCCGACCCCAGTCTCGTCGCGGCCTAAGGCGTAGGTCTGCTGCTGCTCCCTTGCTAGGATTGCGGTTTCAGATCCCACCGGCGGCATGGTTGCTTGTCTCGTGTGAGTGAGTGTGTGTTTTCAATTAGAGGTGTCTGCGATGGCCGATCCCTCGTCCAGAGGAGTCCTATTAAGTGTGTGTGTGAGCTTGTGTGTCACTGAGTGTGACCAAGTGCAACAGTAACCCTCTACACCCACAATGATAAGGTAAGTCACGCTAAGAAAGTAAGGAAAGTGTTATAGTTAAATTGTGCATCAATAGTTGAATAAAGAGAGACAAACTTGATGTCACTTGCTTTTTTATTTCATTATTTAATGCTCAACATGTTTCGGATGTTAATACATCCACCCTCAGGAGCTTGCGACTTATTTATTGAGTTATTTAATGGGTTGTATTGCTCTGGTTCGATGCGTGTTGGTGTTACGTTGTGGTTTGGCTGGGGTGGTGTGGTATCCGGATGCAGGCTGCAGCCTGTAGCCCGGACACTACTCCAGCCTAACCGCACCTAACCTCCAACCTACAGCAAACCAAGAACGAAACGACCAGTGAGATAATCAACATTATAGTCGCGGGTTCCTGATGATGGGCATAGTAGTGCCCGAAACATGTAAAGCCTATAAGAAGTACAATAAAATAATAAATGGCATCTATTTGGGTTTTATTCTTCAGTTATCACAATGATGTACAGTCCAACAAACATCAAAGTCCCGCTTAACCTCTTATGTGGTGTGGACAACTTCGGCATAATTTGATTTGCATGCGGACAGTATGAACTGCAATACACAGAATGAAGAATGCGAAGTGTGTTCAGTTTTATGTGTAATGCAGCCTTTGCATGTATCTGTACTTCATTTGCAATAAAAATATACTTACAATAACAGGAACAATTTATTAAAAAATCCAGTTCACGGCCTAGGCTGGCACATTTTTACAAAATAAATTAGTAATGTAATATGTGATTCCGTTCACATGCTGCTCATTCGTTTTCAAAATTGCTTCGTCGTTCTCTATCGGATTTGCTAGGGAAAAATTTCAAATGTGTTTTTTTCATTTCAAATTTCTCGGCGAGCAACACGTTGCCCGCAAGCTGCGGGCTGAGCGGGACTAGTACATCGTGCAGCGCTCGAACTATATACCTCCCCCTCACCACCACCACCACCACCACCACCACCTTTTAAAAGACAAGAGCTGTGCTGCTGTAGTACCCTGATCTATATACCGATTCGCTCAGCGCAGTTGTTATTGTCATCCACCACAACTAGACTAAACCCGGTACCCGTCCAGACTGTTGTGCAAATAGCACGAGCGAAGGTCACCATTGATAAAGGCAGTATGGACCTGAAGCTACAGCTACACTTATAAAGTAAAGGTAAAGTTCTACCTAGAACAGGCCACGAAGACCCAGAGGGAGGAGTAGAGGTATAGCTCTACTGTTTCTTTAACCTCGGGACTAGATGGGGGTGGGTGGTCAACGCCACGCCCCGGCCGCTTTACCCCCGCGAAAGAGACCTGGTACCTATTGTATAGGAGGCTGGGTGGGCCACAGAGCCGGTCTGGAAGGCTGCGGAAAATCTCGCCCCGACCGGGATTCGATCCCCGGACCATCCACCCCGTAGCGAATCGCTATATCGACAACTGTATTCCGGCCCACATAGCTATAGTTATACGTGATGAGAAATATCAGTAGTCAAAGGAACATTTATGGGCTATAAATCTTTGTCGAGATATAAAATTGTAAATTTTCATTGCATTTCTGCTGTTCGTAATGGAAACCGCATCTAAGATTTAAAGAATTATAGTGCATAAATAATATCAACTCCGCTGAATTTCTACGGGAAAATGACAGTTCCTATCTCTGTCTGCAGATCCCACAGATAATCCTTGCAGTACCCTACTCTCATGCATCACAAGCACTGAGCGGTTGGTATCTACTTTACTGTCATCATTTCGTTGAATGTCCGTTCTGCTAAATGAAAATAATAGTAGAAGACACCGTAACTGCATAAGATCGGCAGCTACATAAAGACAGGTTAATCGACAAGGTCGATACTGCGGGACCGACCGCAGGACAGGGAAGTCTACGTCTTGCAGTACCATGATGAAAAGCGTTTTGTTTTTATTTCCTATTTTTTGGCAGTCACTGGCGCTTGGCCTACACATGCGTAGGTACAACAGCTATCTTTTGCATACGGACAGAATGACGACAGAATTTCAATGCCTCAGCTTGTATGCCGAACATTTATACGCCTGAATTCTGTAGGCCTATACTGTAGCAGAGTCCTGGGGTCGACACAGCCTCTAACAGAAATGAGTGCCAGGAGTATTTCCTGGGGGTAAAGGCGGCCGGTGCTTAAGGCTGACAACCTACCACCATCCTGTGCCGTTGTCACGAAATCTGGGAACCTTAACTTCCTGGAACCCTGTGGGCCTGTCCAGGCCTGTGATGGGACTGCTTTACCTTTACCTTTACTGTAGCATTGTACCAGCGCGGTGCAATGAAACGGACGATTACAAAGCAGCACAAACCCACAAATTCGCCTTCAATGAATGCCATCAAATGACTGCAATCAGACTTACAGCCCAGTCCGTGACGTGGCTACAAACAGAGGAACTTCGTTTGGGTGGTGTGGGAATGCACTCACTTTCGGTTCACAATCCATTCAGTTCTCTTTACAGAGAAGTAAACTTCCCTGCCATGTCAAGTGGCAGCTTGAATTGCAGTTGTTACTTTTGTGTATATTGCCCATTTCAATTTAGGATAAATTGATAGAACATCACGACCGACCACGAAGCGAGACGTTCAATAAAATAAGACAACAATATGCTGTCTTATAATCCGTTGACTCAACAATTCATTGTTTTGTTATGGTTCAGTTCCAAGCTCCGCCATTTCCACTTATTTCTCAGGTGAAAGCCACACACAGCCTGTCCTGTGCATAGCGCTCAGCAGCTAAAGACAGCTGAAGGCCTACATGAGACTGCTTCCTTGCAGTCATATTTAGATTGACATAGACAGGCCATTGTAACATTTTGTCAACTTTAACAATCAGTTTTACTGTCTAAAGTATTTTATGGGCTGGATGTCTTAGTGATTATAGCAGCCAGGTCACGGGCTGGACGGCAGATGGATGGATGGATGGATGGATGGATGGATGGATAGACGGATGGATGGACGGCTGGATAAATGGATGGATGGATGGATGGACAGTTGGATGGTTGGATGGATGGATGGATGGACGGATAGACGGTTGGATGGAAGGCTGGATGGATGGATGGATAGACGGATGGATGGAAGGCTGGCTGGATGGATGGATGCATAGACGGACGGCGGGATGGATGGATGGACAGCTGGATGGATGATTTGATGGATGGAAGGTTGATTGGGTGGATGGATGAATGGACGGCTGGATGGATGGATGGACGGCTGGATGGGTGGATGCATGGATGGAAGATTGGATGGATGGATGGACGGCTGGATGGATGGATTGATGGATGGATGGACGGCTGAATGGGTGGAGGGATGGATGGATGGATGGATGGATAGAAGAGTGGGTAGATGGATAGACGGATGTATATATGGCTGGATGGATGTAGGGATAGATGGATAGGTGGATGGATGGATGCATAGATGGATGGAGAGATGGGTAGATGGATGGATGGATGGATGTATAGATGGATGGATAGCCGGATGGATAGATGGATGGATGGGTGGATAGATGGATATATGGATGGATGGATGGATGGATATATGGATGGATGGATGGATAGATGGATAGACGGATGGATGAATTGATAGATGGGTGGTTGAATGGATGGATGGACGAATAGATGGATGGATGTTTGGATGAATGGATAGATGGATAGATGGATGGGTAGTTGGATAGACGGATGGATAGATGGAGGGATGGATGAATGGATTAAGAGATGGATAGACGGATGGATATATGGATGGATGGATGGATGGATAGACGGATGGATAGATGGATGGATGGACGGAAGGATAGATGGTTGGATGGATGGATGGATGGATGGACAGATGGATGGATGGATGGATAGACGGATGGATGGACGCATGGGTGGGTGGATGGATGGATAGATGGATGAATGGATCGATGGATGGATAGATGGATAGACGGATGAATAGATGGATGTATAGATGGATAGACGGATGGATGGATGGATCGATAGATAGATAGATAGATAGATAGAAAGATAGATAGATGGATGGATGATAGGATGGATAGATAGATGGATAGATGAATGGATGGATGGTTGGGTAGATGGATATACGGATGGATGGATGAATAGATGGTTAGACGGATTGATAGTCGGATGGATGGATAGATGAATAGATGGATGGATGGAACCGTAGATGGATGGATGGATCGGTAGATGGATGTATGGATGGATGGATCGGTAGATGTATGGATGGATGAATCGGTAGGTAGGTGGATGGATGGTTGGATGGATGGATCGATGGATGGATGGATGGATGGATGGATAGATGGATGGATGAATGGATTGATAGATAGATAGATAGATAGATAGATAGATAGATAGACAGATAGATAGAAAGATAGATAGATAGACAGATAGATAGATAGATAGA
>Ga0136643_10003013_pt1 | contig 22382 bp, 16 predicted proteins | sample TergutLab28metaG_FD_96883 | JGI IMG/M metagenome (GOLD analysis project Ga0136643, IMG submission 96883) | Labiotermes labralis P1 segment gut microbial communities from Petit-Saut dam, French Guiana - Lab288 P1 (version 3) (version 3) | ecosystem: Host-associated > Arthropoda: Insects >... | reverse complement strand
TTTTTTTTCTCTTCAAAATGCAGTTTGTTTCATAATTCTAACGTATTTGGTTCCTGCATTATTCACATTTTATATACAGGGTGTGCTAAAATTAAAAAAATAATTCCGGCGCCAAAAGGTTAAGGAATGTGGTACGTATAATTACAGCTTTGCTCTGTAAGGTTAAACTAAATGTAAGTATCATTTACATAGACCAACACATGCACGCAAATTACAGTACATCAAATTAAAAATTATCTATATATACGAAGTCTCGGGCCGGGATAGCCAAGTCTGTATAGCGACTCGCTACGATTTGGACGGTCCGGTGATCGAATGCCTGTGGAGGCGAGACTTTCCTCACCCGTCCAGACAGGCCCTGGGGCCTACCCAGCTTCCTACACAACGGGTACCGGGTCTTTCCTGGGGGTAAAGCGGACGGGGCGTGGAGTTGAACACCCACCTCATCTAGCGCCGAGGTTGAAGGAAAAGTAGAGCTATACATCTACTCCCCCTCTGGGCCTTCATGGCCTGTTCAAGGGTGAACTTTACCTTTACCTTTACATACTAAGTATACTGTGTGTTTCAGGGATAAATCGCTGTCATGAGGGAGACGTTAGTAAAAGTGATATAAAATTAATATTAGTAAATATTAGTTATCTTAATATTCATGTTATGTTATTGTGTATTAATGTCTCCCTGAGGGTGGCTATTTGTCGCTGAAACACGAAGAACAGTTTACATATATAGATAGTATGTAATTTTATATAAATTGTTTGCATTTGTTTGGTATATATAAGTGATTATAATCACAATGCACAGAACGAATAATATTACATTACTAAATGTAAAACTGCGCAAGAAGTTTCGCGCGGTCATCACGACAGGGTTCATTAATCTCCCGCCTGATAAGAATTGTCATATTTCCTTGTGTAAAGTATAGGACTTAAAATACAAGAAAGAAAGGGAAATAGGAAGTAAGAATTTCTTTGAGTGTCGTCTTTGAAGATGTTTCCGCTTCGCACCGAAGTTGCTTTTGAATTGGCGCGCAAAAGCTTGCCTAAGCTTACCTTAAAAAGATAATTTGTATGTCAGGCACTGGATGTTTCGTATGTCAGGTACTGGATGTTTTGTATGTCAGTCACTGGATGTTTTTTATGTCAGGTACTGGATGTTTTGTATGTCAGGCACTGGATGTTTTGTATGTCAGGCATTGGATGTTTTGAATATCAGGCACTGGATGTTTTGTATGTCATGCACTGGATGTTTTGTATGTCAGACACTGGATGTTTTGAATGTCAGGCACTGGATATTTTGTATGTCAGGTACTGGATATTTTGTATGTCAGGTACTGGATGTTTTGTATGTCAGGCACTGGATGTTTTGTATGTCAGGCACTGGATGTTTTGAATGTCAGGCACTGGATGTTTTGTATGTCAGGCACTGGATATTTTGAATGTCGCTCATGTTGTTCTTTCTCTGCCTGAGCTCCTTAAGGTCTCCATGTTGTGACCCCGGCGTTCCATTTTCTCCGAAACGTCGGAATTACACTTCTTGGCTGTAAGTTGTGATAAATTATGGCATTATGACATCTATTTTTGTTCGGGCAGGGAACTCTGAAGTAGGAGATAAAGACTGGTATGGAGGGACACATGATGTTACAGATATATAGCGCATGCGTCAAGTGTGTGAAATTGTAACTTCATTCAGGTGCTCATGTCGGCATTAAGCACTTAGCATTGTGCTGCACAAACACCGTATAGCGCAGCGCTTTAATTATTACGGTTACGATGTCTGTGTTTTAAACGGTGATAGCACTAACAGAAAAAATGAAAGGCAGAGAAGTACAGTTTTCCTTGTATTAACTAAAGACAGCGCTCTGAAGACTTATGGAAGAGTGGAGTATAGCTCCATTCGTTGTCAACTTATTTGATGTATGATCCGTTACACGCACCGGTTGCTTTGCTCCTGAGGAAGATCTTCCTGCACGCTTTGTCTTGAAGTTTACATGAGATCCACGGCCGGGCTGTAAGTGTCGAACGAAAGAAAATATATCTGGCCGTATTGGGAATCGAGTCCCATTTTTTCGGTAGTCCAGCCTGGAAAGAAATGGGTGACCCTGGGAGACGATATCTGAACTATCATTATCCTAATCAGTGACGTCACTTTTACGATGTACTTTAACCCTCATTCATCTAATGTGTTCAACAACACAATGTAACGGATGGCTTCTTTCCTGTAATTAGCAAACTGCACGAACTTTTCTGTTGTGGGTTGTTTTGTGACGCTCTCGATATTTCAGACTTTGTAGCTCCGGAAGTTACTATGTCGACCTCGGTGAACCGTGCGTTCTGTACGCATTGAAGGCAGGCCCTCTCAACCCGCAGCTCGCGGGCAACATGTTGATAGCGACAGAGTGCCATGTTGCCCGCTGAGACCTTTTAACCTTTGAACCCTTTCCCTCGCAAAGCCAAGACACAAATCCGAGGCACCTTACAATAATTATGAGCTGTTTATTTATGGAGACGTTCATTGCTTTACTAAATCTTTCGTAAAAATATGCTCAAAATAACGACACCCTAGCCTAAGTTGTGAATTGCATTTTGCTATCAGTTTTTGCTGTTATTACCAATATAGTTTTATTCTTAAAACTGAAGTAGAAATTAGTAAAAATGCTACATTTGGAGCATAACTTTATATGGTGCTTAAACTAGGACGCTTCGGGCAATAAATCAGAAAAACCTGGAAAGTTTTGAAATGTGGTGCTGGAGAAGGATTGAGAAGATCATTTGGACCGATCATGTGAGAAATGAAGAAGTATTACTTAGAGTTAAGGAGCACAGGAATATCCTACATTAAATAAGTAAACGGAAGGCTAACTGGATTGGTCAGATTTTGCGTAGAAACTGCCTTTTGTAACAGGTTATGGGAGAAAAGATAAAAGGGGAGATAGAAGTGGCAGGAAGATGAGGAAGAAGACGTAGGAAGCTACTGGATGGCCTCAAGGAAAGGAGAGGGTGCTGTCATTTGAAGGAGGGAGCTCTAGATCGCACCATGTTGAGAGCTCACTTGGGAAGAGGCTTTGGACCTACCGTAAATGACTGAATATTTATATTGTACATGATGTATCGAAAAGTACGCAGGTAAACTTATACATATATTTATGGTATACTTAAATATTCTTAATTCTGTGTGCTGAATTTCATGTTGCCCGCATGCAGATCAAATTTTGCCGAAGTTGCCCGCACCGCCCAAAAAAAAAAATGTTGACAGGCAATGTAAATTTATAATCCTTTCTGGGAAGTAGTTGGAGTTTAAACTCCGGCGTCATTGAAGGATTAAGCTTGTTGTTGTGTTTCTTTTGTGTTTAATGAGACGGACACACAAACTAGGTAGGTTCTGTTGAATGTGTACGGCCGACGGCGGTTCCTTTGACCTCCAGCACTCGTTAACACTTTGCTCTGCCAAACTCGTTAACGAATTTCCTATTTCGCCTGCCTGGGACTGCAAGACTGTATGTTGCTCAGACGGTGAATATTTGTCAGCGTTTCTCTATGTTATCCATGCACGCTACATGGCTCACCCACGTCTATTTTATTTCCCTAATAGTATTTGATGTAAGTAAGGCTTTCCCTGTGCTAAATTAAGCACCCGTCATTAAGGCATAGGGGAGAGTGGAGATGTGGCTGCACTCATTCCTAACATCGGCACTGGATTCAGATGAATGGTCAAATGCATATCTCAGTCGCTTTACCCAATGTCCGATGAGTATATTTGCTGTAGAGCGTCGATTCCAAACCTTTTCGATTACGAGGACACAGTCTTTACTTGCAAGAATGTCACGAATGTGGCTCAGGTTAGGGACAAGTGGTGTGAGCACGGTAATAAACCTTCAGTTTCCATAAACGGGGAAGGGAGAAGTTCGTGACCAATGAGGAACTATTAGCTTCTCAAGAAGGACTATTTTCCGTGGAATTAGCCTCCGTGTACTTTGCCAACACTTCATACAAGTAACAGACAACAACCTCCGCCATAGTTCTTCCACTGTGAAAGTTATGTGTCATGTTGGTAATGTATCTGACACCTGTCCCTTCACACAGGAGGAGTGGGTGTCGCGAATTCATGGCATCGAAAGGCTGTCCGCTGCCCTGAAAGACCCTGAGGTCCTGCAGAATGTTGTACGCAGCCTGCCCTCTCTCCTGCACTGCCTACTGATCACCATGGCTGAAGACCGTAATTATCGCGTGGCCACGTCCTCTATCGGCGCTGTGCGGGGTCTCATCGCCTCGCTACCCCACGCAGTTCTTCAAGATCACCTACCTCAGATCGTGGCCGGCCTCACTCGACACATCGGCGGCGCTGGCAGAGTCAACCTCAAGATAGAGACAGTGCAAGTCGCTAAAGAGCTCATGCGGATCATGAAGCCTAACCCTGTGGTGGAAGTTCTGATTACCTCGGAGTGCATCGGGGCAAAAAGCTCCAAGGTAAGACACTGCAGAGTAGCGATTAACAGTTTGAAGTCACATTTCATGACATAGAAATGTAGGCAGCCAATCCTGGCGGCCGCGCGTTCGAATGCATAGGCCTGTGACCGCTCGCTTAATGGGATTGCCCGTTCGAATCCTGTCGGCGGCATGGATGTCTGTCTCTTGTGAATTTTTTGTGTTGTAATCTGCGATGGGGCAGACTGCGGTAGCACAGTGGTTAAGGCGCTGTGCTACAAATCGGAAGGTCGTTGGTTCGATCCCAGCTGGTGCCAGTGGAATTTTCATTGACATAAAATCCTTCAGATTGCACTATGGCCCTGGGGTCGGCTCAGCCGTTAACAGAAATGAGTACCAGGAGTATTTCCTGGGGGTAAAGGCAGCCGGTGCGTAAGGCTGGCAACCTACCACCATCCTGTGCCGTTGTCACGAAATCTGAGAACCTTAACGCCCTAAGAACTCTCTGAGCCTGTTCAGGACTGTAATGGGACTGCTTTGCCTTTACCTTTACTCTGCGATGGGCCGATTACTCGTCCAGGAGAGTCCTTACGATTGTTATTTGTTTCAAGCAGTGTGATCAGATGAAACAGTAACTCAGTACACCTGCAAAGAGTAGGTAGAAGAGGTACAACTGAAAAAAATTAGGAAGATAGAGAGAGAGAGAGCAGACTTAGGTAGCATGGGTCCTAAAACATTCAGGGCTGAGAAGATTCCCGTGTCTGCTCGTCCTTCTGGTAAATTTAGGTCTTCTGAAGTATGGAGTTCTTATAAATAATATTTTAAAATTTGATTTTTTGCCTCACAGAAAACTCTGTGTCTCCAATTACAAAGTTTATGCCGTTAATGTTTTCAGTGAAATAAATCACTCTTTGTTGTGAGAATCCTGTTGTTTTAGTCTGACCGCTTCTGCCTAGTCACTGTAGGTGTATAAAATTGCTGTTGGGCCTGCGCACTTTGAGCGACACATTCCGCACGACTTTCCTAGACGAGGGATCGCTCCGTGACACACATATCTACCTGTCAACACACAGTAATTACCACAGACAGACATGCATGCCGCTGGCGGGATTCGAACTCACAGTCCCATCAAGCGACTGGTGTCATACCCACGCTTTGTGACAGTCTCACTAAACAAAAACACATTTTCTGGAGAAACACAGAGACTCTTACTGGTAAGGTAAGTGTATATGGAGCAGTCAGCCATTTTCATACGGTTATGGGGATTACTGTTTTTCAGACTCCTCACGGGGGATAAGGAAAATGCGATTAACACCATTCATAGACAGTATTATTAACGTGTGTCTTTGATGGCTTATTTATGGTTTGTTTAACTGTAGCTCAGATTACATAACACTGAATGATAGGATGATTAAGATTCGAACCCGGGACCTCCCGAATATAAAACAGGAGTTCTACCCTGAAGATGGTAATGGAGTAGATAAATTGCGTTTTGCATGTTAGATAATTATGCTAATAGCCTTGAGAATGGTGTCAAGAAATTTTGAACGGACCGTGGCGTGTGGAAAGGAATTGTAATTACGAGAGTATGGCTGGATACAGTTCATTATGTGGAAGGGAGATTAGTAAGAAGATAAGGGATTTAGAGTACGACCCATTTATAAAAGTCGGTCCTCAAAATGTTTACTTTAAATACAGAGTAGCCCAAAAGCCTGCTAGCCAGTTAATAATGTGTACAGTAAAGTACGTATTCAGTTTCGTTATTGCTTAGTGAATTTACAGAAATTGTTCGAAATGAGATTCTGAATGTTTGCTGCACAATGCGCAACGCTGTGTACCGTTATGGAGAGAGACTAGTATAGTTATACATGGTGCTGCATATACAGCCATCTTCCTGAAGATGAACTCTCGAGTTCGAAACATTAGACGACATCAAAATTAAAAATTAAAATATTAGTTTAGAAAATTTGCATTTCGTTGGTGTATATGTGTAATTATATGTGCTCTGTGCAAAAAAAATAAAACGGACTAGCATAATTTTTATGGGCATCACATTTTAATACGAAGAATGTTTTCGGTAACATGACTTTTGAGCCACTCTGTGTATGGTTACTGGTCTACATTTTGCCTCTGTGTAGTAATTATAGACAAATAGTGCGTTATTTTTTTCAGATCTGCTCTAGTTGTCTAAATGATTGGCAATGCACGTAGATAGAATTATGCAATCCTAAAAGTAAAGGAGCTTAGAATACCAAAGAAATACCTTTTTTACGCCCCTTCGCAAAATTGCGAAATGCAACTATTTCGTCGTTATGTATGTCAGTCCGCATGAAATTATTCGGCTCCCACTGGATGGATTATCATGAAATCTGATATTTCAGTGTTTTCCGAAAATCTGTCAAAAAATTTAAGTTTCGTTGAAATCTGACAACAATAACGGATATTTTACATGACGGCCTATATATATATATATATATATATATAGTCATTCTGAGAATAATACAGCGACACTATATATATATATATATATATATATGATAGTTTATCGCTGAATTATTCTTAGAATGACAAATGTTTCAGCAAAAGCTGGAGAGAAAATCAAAACACATTGCATGTTCAATGACTTCCCCCCCCCCCTGTAAATCGTGCCTTTATGCGATAATGTGGTAAAATATGGTAGAGCCAGACAGGCCACAGATGATAACATAATACGGCGCATGCACTTGTATGCTGGGTAAATAAGACTACAGACAAACACTAGGAATATACCATATTTATTACTTTTCCACAACAAAGTTCATGCTAACGAGTCACAATGTTACGTCTATGCGTACATTGCCTGTGTTACTGCTGCCTTACGGCCTATGTGCAGTACATGTAACTGTGCCTTTATAAGGACCAGGCTTGGGCCTTTATTGCATTTCGAAATAGAAGCACTAGCCATCGGCTTGTGTCACAGTAGACAACCTTTTACGTAATCCTTCACTGACGCCAGGGTTTACATTGCAACTTCTGTCCAGGACAGAGTGGTCTTGAATTTACTCTACCTTTAAATTAATTCACAACCGTACAGCGTACGGAGGCCAGCAGCGAGTGAAGATATGAAGGTCCATACAGCGTACCGAGGCCAGCAGCGATTGAAGATATGAAGGTCCGTACAGCGTACCGAGGCCGGCAGCGAGTGAAGATATGAATGTCCATACAGCGTACCGAGGCCAGCAGCGATTGAAGATATGAAGGTCCGTACAGCGTACCGAGGCCGGCATTGAAGGGTTAAATTCTGTTTATAAAACACTTTTTAAATTACGCCGCGTTGAATGTTATGAGTATTGCTGTGAATGGTCAGTTGGAAATTGTATGGAAGGAGGCTGTCGTGGAGAGAATGGAGTGTCAGGCAGTGCAGCCGGTGTCTGGAGCTAGATTAGAAATGGGGCTAACCACTGGACCCCGCGTTAATTTATATTGAACAGTGTAAGCAAATTAAATTTATATCGTCTAATTTATGTTCTAAGAAAGTATATAAGTCAATCCCGGTGGCCGCGCGGTCTCATGCGTGGTTCTGGGGTCTCTCGTTTGTTGGGATTGCGGTTTCGAACCCTTCCAGGGACATGGATGTTTGTCTCTTGTGAGTGTCCAGGAAAAACATACGGAGTGTTGTATGTGCTTGAGTGTGATCAGATGTAACAATAACCCTCTACACCTACAATGCATAGCTAGAAAGAGGTCAGACTTAGAAAGCGAAAGTAGCGTAAGGACAGAATGATAATTTATTTTACACACGGGCGTAAAGATTAGCCTACTTACAATGAAAACGATCAAACATTTTGTCTTCCTCCAGTAGGCGGCACGTGGTCACAAATATAGTGAAGCAGTACATGTATCCGTCGAATGAAACTTGTATTTCGACATAAAACTAACACATACTTGTTCCGGTTTTTAACAAGTCACTATCGGGCTGTGTAAGGATGTAAAGCAATGTAAATTTACACCTTCACGTGGAGGATAAGTGCAGGGAGGGATTTCGTACTTGCTAGCCGTTCTTATTTATTTACGTCAACAATAAACCTTGTATCGTAAAAGCCTTATTAGTATTTTCATAGTAATATAATGGCTAGACACAGCAGCTGCACAGTACGTACGTTATATATGTGTGTGGGACAACGGACACTAATTCTTAAACTGCTAGGCCAAGGCAAAATCTTGGCCGTCGTGGATTAACACGCGAAGTCCAAAATACATCAAAATGACATGTTGCATTGTTTAGGCAGGTAGAGGCCAGTTGAAATGTGATGGCACACGCGCAGAAACCAGATTTCCTCTTTCGGCGAAACGGACGAGTCCATTAAATTAGACGGGGGCGTCAGTTCAGTCGACTACTGGCAGCCGAGGTGTGCACATCAGCGGTAGTAATGTTGGATACACCATGTTCTGAGGTAGTGTGAAGGGTACTGGCTACCCACTCCGTTCGCCAGTTTCCCCTTCAATTCCCCTCCCGTGCGTCACCGTGTACCATCACATTTCAACTGGAGTCTACCGATGTCTACGTCTGCTGTAATGTATCATCTTTCTCAGGGTAGAGAACAGTAGCGGGCTCGTGTGACCTTGGTTATGCGGTTTGCGGGTTGTCACAATAATCTTTCTAAAGATTCAAGTCCGATGGAATGCGATGCTATGTCGTTAAGCCAATTGTTCACAACGCTTCGAATAGTAATATTCAGGGGCGGTTCCAGGTTTTGTGGGGCCTGAAGCTTATAAAATTTTTTTGGGGGGGGGGCCCTCTTTACGAAAAGAATACAAAATTACGAATAAAAAATTAGGTAATTAGGTTAATATTTATTTAGGGAATCATCAGGAACTGCTCGCCCAACGACAACTTAGCTGTGGGCTTCTGAAGAAGAACCCTGCTGCATGAAATCAATTTATGGAACCAGGTAGACAGAACTCTTTTAACAGAAATGTGGCCGGTTGAGTGTGTTGGACTAAACAGTAAGATGTATTAGAAACATGCGTGGGTTTATCCTACCGCACCCAGCTCTTTCCAGCAGCCTCCATACAACTGTTACTGTTACATTTGTAGGTCTTGTCACAGTGCCCGCTGTTCTCAATGTCGTTGCATCTAGTAACAGGATTTGTAAGGTCATCGAGGTTGCCTACACATGCGAAGTATGAAGTACTGTATGTAACTCCATAGAAATGAGGTGTTGAGCCGGTCGCAGAATTCTCCGCGTTTATTGGAAACCGACCGTTCGTCAGCTTATTAACAAGAGCGTATTCCCAGACACTCTTCTGAGCCATCTGAATCCAGTCCACATTTTCAGAACTTATTTCATTAAGTTTGATTTTAACATATTGTCTTCTCATATATGTACATCATTATCTTCAAATGATCTCAGAATAACTGGAGATGGGTAAGTTGAATTAGGCCATTTTGTAGTATGGACAACAGTAAACAAAAACGAAAGTAACGTCAACATTGGATTGATCTTAGTGTGCGGCGTGCCATTGTGCTTGGCTAAACTGAATGAAGAGTACTATAGCACTCCATCAACTCAACTTCATTGGTAAATAATCCTCTTGTTTACAATAGTAGGTACATGTTTCGGCTTCATATTTTTATATTGGTTAGCCTGAGGAAGAGTTTACTGCAAAGTCAAAACTTGTAGCTAATTTTCTAAACAACAAGAACTGTTAACTGTTGAAATTTTGTTGTCGGAGTGACAAAGAAAAACTTCTGATTCAACATCGCTTTGGTTTTTCGTTGTATTTCCATTTCGCAATACAAGTTCCACGCCGGTCCCAGTGGCCGCACAGTCTAAGGCGTAGGTCTGCGGCCGCTCGCCGTCTGAGATGGTCGGTTCGAATCTCGTCGGGGGCATGGATGTTTGTCTTATGTTGTCAGGTAGAGGATTTTGCGACGGGCTGATCACTTGTGTACAGGAGTCCTACTGTGGTGTCTCGTCTTGTGTGATCTATAAACCTTAACAATGAGGAGGCCCGCGTTGGATCGCAGCGCCACAAAAAAAAACTTGTTCCGTTTCACAATAGTAACATAATCGTGTTCCGTCTGAACACAACTTTATTCTTACAGGTCAGAAACAGTTCCATAGGATATGACATATTCTTGAAAAAAAAAACAACGGGTTTCAGCAAAGTGTATTTTAGATCAAACATACGCGATATGTCCCAATGGGTCTCGAAAGTTACGGCCTTTTTTATGTATGCAAACAGACGGAAGGACCTACGCTTCAAAATTAGCAGGTCCTTCACCTTCCGATATTATACTCTTATGACGTGATGCACATTGCATCATAACCCAAAAGACCAACAGTGTGAGCTTTTACGCGTGACATCCCGTCCTGTGTAACTGACACAAATAAATAGATCGACATCAGTCACACCAAAACTCTGTTTATTGGACACTACAGTTTGTAAAGTAATTGGCGTATGCCGCAGGTTGACATCTTCTACTGTGTTTTGTTCTAATTTATCTATTATTATAATTTACATTTTGTTCCATTTATCACAACATTTTATGAAAACAAGTGTTATTTACATAACACAATGTCTTCCTTATAATGTTGTATATTACGATGGCCTGGTCCAGGCTGCAATATGTCGATCATACCCGTATTATTCATTTAGACAAATGGATTGTATTACTAGTAAACAGAGTTGTAGTGTGACGGATATTGATGGTATTTATTTACAGCAGGGCGAATCCTCAGAACCTTGAGAACCTCGGTTGCTAACACGTGTTCTGCACGTGGGAGATGATCAATACATCCTAAGGGAAAAACCAGTTTCATCCAGATGTTTGTTTACTTTCAGGTATGAATATGGAATCACGTGAAGTGAAGGCACTGTGTAACGCTATGAGACACGTGGCGATGTGATGTCACACCCACGTGCGACTCGAGACAGCTTTTTTTTGTTGTTGTAATTTCATTACTTACATATAAGCCGTTTCGTAATAGGTCGAATGTTCTATCGATTCTTACCGAATTTGGATCTTCTGAAAACAGGAAACAATAAATATGTAATGATGTTTTCTCGGGCGATCATCAGCGTAGATAAATTCCTTCTTGAGAAGCTAGTAGTTGCTAACTTAATGGAGAATACCACTGACTCTTTAATAGAACCCGAAAATTTAATTTGGTTAAGGAAACGTTCTGAGCCAGATTAAACCAGTTCACGCCCACAGATCCTATTTCTTTCAGATCTATTTTAATATTACCCTCATATCTACGCCTTGGTTTTCCAAGTATTCTCTTTCTGTCAGGTTTCTCCCAACACAACCCCACATATATTTCACTTCTCCTCGTACCTGCCACATGCCCCGCCCATATCATTTTTCTTTATTTATTCTCCAGAATAACGGTGCCCAGTTACAGGTAAATGGAAACACGAGTGTCAAATATGAGGATTTTAGATCTCAAAGCTTTCATTGTCGTCACAATATCCATTACATTCAATTGCAGTACATGAGAAGAAATAAGTTGATACTCAATTGTAATTTAGTTTTAAGACTAAAATTTAACTAAAAGGTAATTTAAAATTTCGTGTACCTCCATTTTAAAGACCAATCAGTTAATGTAGTACGGAAATAATCACTATACATTGTGAGAACCATACATTCATGGCCTCTTCCAAAAGTTCTCTATAAAGTGCGATCTAGTGCTTCCTCCTTCAATTTCCAGTATCGTCTCGTTTCATTAAAGTTATTCGATAGGTGCTTACGTTTTCTTCCTCGTAATCTCATCACTTCTATCCTTTCCTGTACCTTTCCTTCAGTAACGTGATTTAGAAGGCATTTCCTATTCAATCGTTTACCAATCCAGTTAACCTTCCCTTTTTTTGTTGTATGCATGATGTTCCTTTCCTCCTTCACTTCATGCAACACTTCTTCATTTTTCGCACGATCGGTCCAACTGATCTTCTCCATCCTTCTCCAGCACCACATTTCCTAACTTTCCACGTATTTCAGCTCTACTTTCTGAAGTGTCCAAGTTTCAGCATCACACACAGCGATGCTAGAAATTTAACTGCTGACTAGTTTCTTCCCTAAATTTCAGTCCAGTTTGCTGGTGAAAAGATTCTTCTTCTTCTTCTTCTATGAAGGATGTTTTTGCCTTGGCGGCAAACGTGGATTGAATTTCACGTGTACAACTTACATCATTTGTTATCATGCTACCCAAACACTAGAAATATTCCACATTCTCAAGTTGTTTTTGCCCTACCATAATCTGTAAAAGCAGAGTTTATGGATGTTAGGCTTGATGATGCATATGCTGGTAACGAACACTGGGCTATTAAGGACTAATAATTGATTTCTTCGAGTACAGTGAGTCGTTGACTGCTAAGTTATGTAACAGTCAGGAAGTCATGTACGCCACTTATACTGTTTTGAATAAACTAAATGTATTGTTTTGTTGCAGATGCGTGAGAACTCCCTGCTGTTCCTCATCTACGCCACTCTCACATTCCCCAGCACGGAGTTCCACTGGGACCAGATGGCCAGCCGAGTGGCTGCAGCGGTGGCCGATCCTAGGCGCCGTGTCCGACAGGCAGCGCTAGACGCCCTCTCAGTGATCGCTCAGTTTGCAGCCCCGAGGCTTCTGGATGAGGCTGTCAAGGCCGTAGCAGATAGACAGCCTACCGTGTCCACAAGAACCGCATACCTGGCAGGTATCCAGGCTCGCCTCGCACGGCGACAGCTGCCAACAACCTCGCCCGATGGACTCATCCTGTACGTTCTGCAGATAACATCGGCCAGAACAAGCGGGAAGGGTGGACTGTCCATCACTCCGAGAGGTGACGACACTTCTTATAATCACAAACCGAGTCTTTTGCAAACTGTTCATGTCTTGGACATATGGTGAGACTATACTTTGTAGGCGTGTTCCAAAATTTCGAATTCGACAATCATCTTCGTCATGTCTAACCGTCTGTACGCCCGTCTGTCTCCATCGGTCCGTTCACTTCGAACAACTCGGCTCCCACTGGATGGAATTTTGTGAAATTTGATATTTGAATTTTTCAAAAGATATGCCCAGAAAATTCAGGTTTCATTAAAATCTGACAAGAATAACGGGTAATTTACATGCAGACGTTTATGGTAATATCTCTTAGAATTCTTTTAGAATGAGAGTTATTGAAGACCAAATTTGCAGAGAAAAAAATAAGATAATGTGGGAAATTTCTGTCCAGCCAGACAGGCCACAGATGACAACATAACACGGCGCATGCGCTTTGCATGCTGGATAACTAATAAACACTCAGAATATGTAATACTTTTTGCTTTTCCATGGCAACATTGGTTATGCGAACCCGTTATACGCACATTGCCTGTCACGTCATGATTATCTTATCATTTGTCAGTGCAATTAGATGTGTTCTGTATTAATTGTAAAGAGTTCTGCATAGCTGTTCCTCTAATAATGCGAAATGGGGAATCAGTGGAAGTTGTCAAGAAATAACATAGGCAAAGAAACTGGGTAGATTTACCAAATATAGGTGAGCCCGGGTTGCACAGACCTTGTAACAGCTACCGGCTGGACGACCAAAGGATCTTTCGATTCATTCATTCATTCATTCATTCAAAGCTTCCAGGTGGGTTCGCCCCAGCTTCCTATTCATTGGGTACCGAGGGCTATTTCCTCCAAGGTAAAGTGACGGACCGTGAAGTTGTCCACCCATGACCATCTAGTTCGGTGGTTACGGTAAATGGAGCTATACCACCTCCTGTCCGCCCTGTGCCTTCATAGTCTGCGTAGAGACGTTACCCGCACATTACATAATAATGCGTTGCCTCAGTCCGCTAGCTTAAATTCTTTAGACCTTACAATACAACGTAAAAATGACTGTTTGCTTCATTAGGCTCCATGATATAAAGACATGTGTGAAGTGGAGAAGTTGTTAACTTCGTCACTGGATTAAGATGGGGGGGAGGTTAATTACAAGTGATTACAAAATTACACTATCCCCCGAGAAATATACCTCCTGCGCCAATCAGACAGGAAGCTGGGAGAGTACCAGAGGTTATCTGGATGGGAAATGCCAGCCTTTATGGGGAATGCAAAGCCAGTTGCTTTCCCATAATTAGCCACTGTAATGAGTGGGCTGTTCGAGATTAACTTCTTCTGTGTTATTATGCTGTTATTCACGTTTATTTTAATTATTAACTTTATATTGAATCAATGTAGGTTTGGAAGGTGTGTACTGGATTATTGGAGCTCAGAAAAGGCTCCAGTTTCGGGACGTTTTGAACATGATCATGAAAATTCCGTTTCCTTAATATCCGAGCGAGGGGGAGGAGGGGGTGCCAGAGGGGAGCATGCTTTCATAGGGCAACTGTAACATTCTGAAGGAGGTTTCAGAATCGTTTAAATAGCAAACGGTAAAGACAAAGTTGCACCTAGGGTCACTTAAACTGAACATCATGAAGTTTATTGGGGTGTAGTGGAGATGCAGCTCCTTTCATTCCTGAACTCCTCACTGTACAAGATACACACCCTGGCCTCTTTGTGCAGGCATTCATTGGCTAGGAGCTACGTGAGGCGCACAGCCGTTGTGTCTAATGAGCATGATGCACTGTGGAAGGAAAACAGTTATAAAGTTAGGTAAAACTAAGCAGCTCAGGCAGTCAGCTAAGTGGGATACATTGATATGATAAACAAGACGACAGGAAGTGACAATCGACAGCTGTAATTAGCGTACTGTATCATAAGTGAGTCCCTGTCACCACCGTGCGACATGTCCTCAACTTGCAGACGGAGGAGACGGCCTTCGGGTTTGGGGGTGGGTATGGCCTTGAATATATTCAGTGACTAGTCGCAGACAGCTGATAAGGGTGATTCAGTTTTAGTGTTGTCTGATTTCAGGGTTATAATGTAAGCTAAATAGGCAGAGAAGTACCAACGTTTTGGAGGAATGTGCAGTCCCTATGAACGGGCAGAACAGAATATCCAGAGGTTGGAGACGGCAAGTTCCTTCAAAACGTATATACGCCTAGCTGCATAGTAAAGGACATTCTTTCATATCTCATAGTACAGCACCTTAGAAGGTTGTTATGCTGCTTGTCTGGGCTCGTTCTCCTGAACTATTTTACGTTGTTTATCAGAAGACATCAAAATTATGGAAAGACGAATTTAAAATCTAGAACGAATAGCAGATCAAACGCTTCTGGATTGTCACGTCATTAACGCATTTTCTAAGTTGTTAATCTGTACTAACGGAGCGTGCTTTATACAGTAGCACTGACCGAACGGAAACAGGGGGAGGGGGAGGGGGAGGGGGAGGGGGGCTAGTGGTTCATTTGGTTTGCTTCACAAATTTATTACTGTTTCACGAATAATTATCAATGGTTCCTGAGAAAGCAGTGAGATCGAGTGTGGTTGCGAGCATAAACAAACATGATTTGGATTATTTTGTTTCCACTACTTGAAAGTCTGTGTATTTTTACGAAGAAAGTCAAGTGCAATTTTAGTTAGTCTTCGCAAGTGATGGTGGCAGGACTGAACAATATGCAGCACCGGAAAACTTCTTGGGGCAGAGTCCTCCTTGAGAAACTAAGAGACCCTCGGCTAATCAAAAAATTCCTAACATTTTATGTAACCCAAAAGTTCATTACCGCATTCACAACAGCCCGCCAAGTCTCCCTACCCTGAGCCTGATCATTCCAGTCCATGCCTCCCCATACAATTTCTTGAAGATTTATATTAATATTATTCTTCCATCTACGCCTGGTTCTCCCAAATGTTATCTTTCCCTCAGGTATCTCCACCAAAATCCTGTATGCACCTCTCCAGTTCCCCATACGTGCCACGTGCCCAGCCCATCTCATTTTTCTTGATTTGATCACCCAAATAATATTTGGTGAGGAGTACAGATCACAGAGTTCTCCAATATGTGGTCTACTCCAAACCCCCCCTCCTGTTACCTCGTCCTACTTAGGTTCAAATATCCTCCTCAGCACCCTATTCTCGAACATTCTTCCTCCTTCAGTGCGAGAGACAAAAGTTTCGTATCCATACCAAACAAAAAGTAAAATTATAGTTCTGTATATATTCGTTTTATATTTTTAGACAACAAAAACTCTGCGCCGAATGTTAGCAAGCATTCTCTGATTTCCGTCTGCTCTTAAATCGTTCCTGAATGGAATTTTGATTTGTTAGGGCTGTCCCTAAACAGACAATACTGCAGCAATATGAAATATATAGTATTGTTATAATGAATCAGCATTTCCTTTATTTTGTTTCAATTTATTTTAAATATTAAGTCTGTAATCTTCATGGTAGGTTAGTTAGCGCTCCTTGTTGTTATTCGGGAAGTCTATAAGTCCAGTCTCGTCCCTGCGTGCAGGCAAATACCGACACGCATTCATTCATTTCGTTGTCTGCTCTACGACAGATCCACAGCCTCTTCGAAAGCGAGTCTCCACACAGTTCGATCTAATGTTTCTTCTTTCAGTTTACAGTATTTACTCTTTCCTTAATGTCATCCAATAGCCTCTTACGTCATCTGCCTCGTCTTCCCGTCACTTTTGTCTTTCTTTTAATAACGCGTTGTATACGGCAGTTCCTAAGCAATGCGTGACCAACCCATTTAGCCTTTCTTCGTTTTTTGTATGCAGGATATTTCTTTCCCCCCTTGAATCTTTGTAACACTTCTTCATTATCCACGTGTTCGGTCCAACTGGTATGCTGCTTAAAAACGGCTGCGACCACTTCCACGTGCTTTTCATCTTATTGTTCATTAATTTTTTTGTCCTTGCGCGCTACAGTGTATGTTCCGAGCTGTCGGCCTCATTTAATAAAGTACAGTTTATATCAGTTTCAGAAGCGGTGAGACACTGGACTTGTTACTGCTTCATTCTGGTAATGCTTCAGTGTGGGGTGACAATGACTATGCTGGGTATGACGTCATCCTAATTACCAATACCTGGTCTATTTCTTTTTTTGTTGAGTGCTAAACACAGCGTTGGGCTTTTTTTTTGCACTGAAATGGCGGATTCAGTTCACGAGTTTCTGGTTTTAATTCATTTTTTGCACCCTGTCTTCGAAGAGGGACAGATAAATTCGAGATGACAGCGACGATGACAGAAATTTTATTAAAAATTTGGGATATGTACTGCAAGTGATTTTAACTACTAACAGATTTAAGAAGTTAAAAGTCGCAGTTATTTGCAGACTATTTCCTTTAACAGAATAAACATGAACTGCGATACCAAATCACCCAAGTCATGTCCTTCTGCACGTATGTCTGATACAGTAGATTTTTTTAGGTCTATTTTTATTGTTGTTTGATTTTGTTTGGTGAAGAACTTATTAGTGGAATATAGATTCTGTACACGTTAAATTTGTCGGATATTACCTCAAAGTTGCATCTCTTGAAAAACACACATGTAATATTCTGTATACAATGTTCACGTGTGTTTACTATCATTCAAATATCCATTTTCACAAGCGAAACTCCAGTGGTTTATTGGTTATCACCAAGAAACCGAAAGGGAAATAAAAGTTTGGTACGGCCTCCATCTTGTTATTTTACATCCTAAAAAAAAATTACGTCAAGGAATGTTGTGTATTTTACCACGCGTCATTTAAACGTTACATTAGGAGGCGTTACTGAAGTTCCTGTCTGAGAAGCTCGCGCGTCCGCCATGTTGTCTTTACGGACTGTAGGAAATTAAAAAAGGAGGCTTTGAGTTATTGCCCCGTGACATAATTTGCTTGTTAAGTGTCTTTATAAATTGGTAAATTGGTTCAAAATTTGAACAAGACAGATAATGAATGTATAACGTACAATTGAGGCCCGTTCGTGCAATTATTGTTGCAATGGAAAAATGATAATAATTACATATTATGATTGTGTGTTTGTTGCCTTAGGCATCAGCATGCAATGCGCCTGCACCGTATTGACATTTTCGGCTTGTCCGGCTCTAAATATTTTTCCACATTATCTCATAAACTGCACGATTTGCGAAAAAAAGTTTTGAACATGAAATGTGTGTTTTGGTTTGCTCTACAACTTTTGTCCAAAACATTTCTCATTCTAGGAAGAACTGAGCGAGATATGTTCAAAAATGTACATTGGTCTTCATGTAAAGTACCCGTTATTCTTATCGGATTTAAATGAAACTAAAACTTTCATGATATATTTTCGAAAAATACTCAAATATCAAATTCCATGAAAGTCTGTCCAGTGGGAGCCGATTTGTTCCGTGCGGACGGACGGATGGACGGCAGAACAGACGGACATGTCGAAGCTAGTAGTCGCTTTTCTCAATTTTGCGAACGCGCATAAAAATGGCGGGCACGGACACAGACAGCATAGTGAGCTCAAACACGTACGGACGTAAGCTAACAGAACTCTGTCTCCGTGTACGTTAGAACTCTGTCTCCGTGTACGTTAGAACTGTGTCTCCGTTTACGTTTTTATCCTTGCGGTGCACCAATTAAAATGTCTCTGTCCATCCATATGTAGGCATGAAACAAATGGAGATCCTCTGCCAAGATTTTCAATAAATTTGATTGAGGGGAGCTTCACTGAAATTTATTACCCAATTTAGAATAAAATCTGAAAATATTAATCCATATTAAATGAAAACCGCTACGGGAATTTCTGCTCCCATTTCGAACGTAAATCGCTAAATATCGAAAAGAAAATTTTATGAAAAGTTCTAGAGAAACTAAAGCGTACATTTATTGTCCAACAAACTTTTCTTTAAGCCTGTCGTTATTTTCGATAATGAAAGATAAAGGTAGCAAGCAGGTGGAATTGTTACGATATGCGTGCATTTGTAACTTCTTGTCCTTGTTTAGTTTTTTTTGTGCATGGTCCTGTTGAAACTTCTGCCTCATCTGATCGTAGCCATTAAGTATGTATTATTCATGACACGCTGTACGAATATAGTACGCACGTACACACACCCAGACTGAAAACTGCGTATAAACATTTTATTTCCCCTTCAGGATAAGCTGCCCATAATTGTGTCAGTTTGTGATCGGATCTGGACTACTGAAGGCAGTCAGGATTGTCTTAGATTGGCCACCCCTACTTTGCCAGTAGCAGTTGGCCCGGGCCCAAGCCGTGGGAGACACCAAACTGCAGCAGGTCCCACCCTAGGCACATTCGAAACTTGTGTTCCAATATAGTGACGTGTCACACCGCAATGGTGTTCTTTTCGAAGTGCGTAACACATAACGTGACTCGTTTAAAGCGTGTCACTCTGAGTATCACGTTACACATTTTTCGGTGGTTTCAACGCATCAGTGTAGGTGGTTTCAGTACGCAATGTCCAGTGCTTGTATCAGACGCCAGCATCAGCTGCCACCTCTTCGCATACGTAAGTTACATCTTGGAAGCAATATAAAATTTAAAAAAATCCTATTATTTACAATGTTGTTGGGACTACCCAAACTTCCTTTAACCCTTTACAGACAAAGCGCAGACCGCTTTATTTAAAGACCCAGTCCGTACCGCGCTGTAAACACTTTTCATCTCAGTTACAAAAACCAATCAGTTTATGATGTAAGTGGCACAAGTCGCTGTTTGTTCTCAGATAAATACAAAACACATCAATACTGTGTGGGAAGAATACACAATTGTTGAATGTTAAACTTGTTGGTGCATCACGCAACCAGTAGGCTTTCAAAGGTTAATATAGATATGTCATATTTCCGTCCATCCGGCCCATCGCCAGTGAGTTCAGCGTAATAAAATTGGACAAATAAAAGGTTTACATAAATGACTGTCTGAGACTACTATATATATATATATATATATATATATATATATATATATATATTAACACAGAAGTTATGCTAAACGAGGAAATACAAGACAGGCGATGTACCGTACGTATAACCTAATGTTAAAGCGCTTTCGTGAAACAATTGTAAGAGTGGAAAAGAAATAAGTATTACATATTCTGAACATATGTTTGTAGCCTTAGGTATCCAGCATGGAAAGCGCATGCGCCGCATAATGTTGCCACCTTGTCCTGTCCGGTTTTACCGCATTTTTCCACAATTTTCCATAAACGGCACGATTTCTGGAGGGCGTTATTGAATATAAAATTTTTGTTTGGATTTTCTCTACAATTTTCTCTGTAATGTTTCTCATCGTAAGACCTAAGTGTGATATTACCATGAATGTTACATACACAGTTCTTCATGAAACCTGAATTTTCTGGCGAGATTTTCGAACAATACATATGAAATTTCGTTAAAATTCTTCCAGTAGGAGCTGACTTGTCCCATCTTGACAGACGGAGAGACACGATGAAGCTGATAGTAGCTTTTCGCAATTTTGCGAACGCGCCTAAACATCTCAGTGTAATTTTTGATCCTAGCAACACGCTGCTCTTCCCAAGTAAGCTGAACATCTGTGAGTTCATTTATTCAGGTATGTATTGAGGGCCCAACAGTGTGAGTCAGGAATTTTAATTGACGGATCATTAAAAACTGCAACGTGTCATTGTTCTGTATCAACAGTATATGTGAATAATCAATAGGTGTGGGTATCAGTCAATAACACAACAATATTGTTGTGTTATTGACTGATACCCACACCTATTGTTTATATACACACAACGGGGATGGCTCATTTTAGAATTAGTGTATGTGAATGTTGTGTCTAAACATCTGTGAAAATTTTACAATAGTTAAAGTGCATTACAGTGCTGGATGAAGGGAACTGAATGCAGTTCGTAATGCAGTGCTTGTGACATCAGTCCTTACTTAATACGCGAGCAGGTCATTTCGGGGCGTGTAGGCGATACGCATGCAACTCCTTTAGAATCGCTTTGATAGGGTCCTGAAGAGAATATTTGTGCCTAAGAGGAAAGAAATAACAGGAGTCTGGAGAAAATTGCGTAATGAGGATCTTCATGATTTGTGCTCCGAACATAACATTGTTCTGGTGATTAAATGAAAGAGAATGAAGTGGGACGGTCCAATGGCACGCATGGGGAAGAAGAGAAATTCGTACAACGTGATACCTGAAGAAATGAAAACACTTAACAGATCTAGACATAGATGGAAGTATAATATTAAAATTATTTTAAGTAAATGGTATGGGACGGTATGGATTGTATTCGCTTGGTTTAGAAAAATGTGTAGTTTTGGCATGTTGCGAACACTGTACTGAATTTTCGGGCGGGGAATACCTTGAGTAGATAAGCAACTATTAGTGTCTCAAGTTAGTGTGATGTTTCTGCATTACCTGTAACACCAAAATTATCAGAGATGTTTCTTGTGTAGCTTATTTTTCCACCTTAGAAGGGGCGGGGGGGGGGGGGGGGTGGCTTTCTTATGAGACCAGTGAACTTGTTTCGTGTTTCACTATTTTAACCATTTTCCTGTTTTTCATGAAACTGGTATGTCCTTTGTCATTAGAGTCCAACCCAACTTCATACTTTGATAGTTTCCTAAAACCAGTAATTATAACATGATGCACGACATTTTGCGGTGGGAGATGAATTATCCTGGGAAAAGAGCGCATTTTTTATGGTACCTGGAAAACCTCATATTCATTTCTAAGCACAGTCGGTGAAGATCCAACGCTACGTGTCAGCGCCGCTGCTAGGATGCGGGTAAACACCCAGACTACTGGGTGTAGACTTTCCTGTGCGGTAACGTTAGTGATACATCTGTGTATGTCGGTTACCTGTCACATTTGGGCATACTTCTGCGGAACCGGAAAATTTATATGGTAGTCAACATGGGCATTACTACATAACTTGGTCATCTGTTGACCACCCACTTTCATCTATCAAAAAAAAAAGGTAAAGGTAAAGTGATCCCGTTACAGGCCCGGTGTGGCCCAGAGGGTGGGTAGAGGTATAGCTCTACTCCTCCATGACCGCGGCACTAGAAGGGGTGAGTGGTCAGCAGCACGCCCCGGCCGCACTTTGCCCCGGGGTAAGACCCGGTACCCATTGTACAGGAGGCTAGGTGG
>Ga0136643_10003011_pt1 | contig 22389 bp, 10 predicted proteins | sample TergutLab28metaG_FD_96883 | JGI IMG/M metagenome (GOLD analysis project Ga0136643, IMG submission 96883) | Labiotermes labralis P1 segment gut microbial communities from Petit-Saut dam, French Guiana - Lab288 P1 (version 3) (version 3) | ecosystem: Host-associated > Arthropoda: Insects >... | reverse complement strand
TCAAGTAGCTCCTCAATTGACCTCACGAGGCTCACGAGGCTGAGTGGACCCCGTTCCAGACCCACTACTACTCAGAAAATCTGGTAGCGCCGGGGATCGAACCCGGGACCTCTGTATCAGTAGGCAGAAACTCTGACCACTAGACCACAGAGGCGGTCCACGGTGAAACGTTATATAGTCTGAAAACAAAATAATTACGTGTTATATATTTAATTGCACATATTGATGTTATTATTACTAGCATTCTTACCCTCATATTAGGGAGAATAAAACGTGGATCCTGGTAGTTTCTTTTATAGCGTGTAATAACTTAGACGATTGAGGGAGGTAACTATTGCATAATATTGGTAATTTCAACGAATATTAATTATTCTCCCTGCAGATATACCCGTGGTTTCGAAATATGTAGACAGTGAAATGAGTTGGATCTTACCCATTTTATTTTATTGTGTGCGGGTTGTTGGTTTTTAATCGTTTATACCTAGTAAGAAGTATGCGGTGACGGTGCGACTATACAGAATTTTGGCTTAGATTTAAAACAAATAGAATAAACTTAGAAGATAATAAATTATTACAAATAAATTGTCCAAAAACTTGATCCAAACTCCGTATAAGACGGAATTAAAACACACACACACACACAATGTTCACAAATATTTAAAAAATCTGGGAAAAATCTCAAAATTCTACGATCCAGAAGTGTGGCACCGAGCAAGTGCCTTGTTGGGGACCAACAATTTTCGGAAGCCACCATTCAAGCTTCAGACGCCGGACCGCCCTGGCCCAAGGGATTTGTGTATTTATTTTTATGCCCCAAGAAACATTTGCAGTACACAAGAGGCAAAGGAACTGTATAGTTAAAAAGTATGAGTTCCGGGGCAAAATGTAAAATACAAGAAGTCTGAGATTGAATGTTGGATTATGAATCATTTCGAAACAATAGAATATCCAAGGCAAAATTGTCATAATGAAAGTGTCTAGCCAGAAATGGAAAACTGCTGTTGGCACCAAAGTGTCACTTTATGCTAGATATACAGTCACACATGTGTCGTGGTTATTTTATACTAGCAGAAGACTGCACATGCTCTGCTGCCTAGCGTACTGCGCAGGCTTGCGTTACTTTCAAAACGACGTACGGTTTTACAGTGCGCGCTCAAGCGTAATGCCATTTACACCTTAAATCGACTTGCACGAATCCCACAACAACTCCGTAGCACTACGTGCATATTTATTATAACTAATTTCCACTCAAATCCTACAAGATACGTGGAAAGTACGGATAGGGGCAATGCACGCCTTAAAGAGAAGTGTGCCTTTCTTGCGCCGATATTCATGAAAGTCACAACACCCTCAATAAATTTTGGTGGACATCTCCGATACCAAATGTTATCGAATAGTAAGAAAAATGTAGAAAATTCGGGGAGTATTGCACGTAACCCGTTATGTAAAACATGGCTTTCACTGCACCGATTTCTTCTTTCGATAGTCACGCAGGCTCAAGGGAGTTACGTGGAGACCTTCGGCATTGAAAACTTACCCATATCTGTCATAAACTCTGACAGGTCAGGTAGAGGTTTGTTTGCGCCATAGAGTAAAGTGTCAGAGAGTCGACCTCGTGAAACTTCCAACATGATTGTTCTACAGCTGACATCCCCACAGTATACTTCAGTACCTTGGTTGTATATAACAAGACAGGCAATGTACGTAGAACGTGACAATGGGGCGCGTTCCTGCAAATATTTTTGCTGTGGAAAAGCAATAAATGTTACATATTCTGAGCGTATGTCTGTAGCCTTAATTATCCAGCATACAAAACTCCTGTGCCCTATTATATTGTCACCTGTTACCTATCTAGCTCTATCATATTTTTCCACATTATCTCCTACACGGCAGGATTAAAAAAAAGGCTATTGAACACATAAAGTGTATTTTCAATTTCTCTAAATCTTTTGCCTAAAACATTTCTCATTGTAAGAAGAACTGAGCGAAATATCGTGAATGTTCATAGGACGGACCGACAGGCACGACGAAGCTAATAGTCGCTTTTCGCGATTTTCCGAACGCGTCTAAAAATTGTGAAAGAAATTGACAGCCCTTGTTTAACTACATTTTGCTCGCTCATGCAGATGTCGGTACCTGCACATAAGTGTGGCCTAGTAGTCTTGCTGTCATGTTCGTATCGCTATAGGCAACCACGCGTTTGGACAGAATGTCAGCAGGTCCCATTTAGGCGTTAGTTGATAACTGACTGTGTGATACAGCTGTCGGTCGAAACTTGACTCACAGTTTCTAAACCAATTACTTGTTTCTGACTCCTCCTACAGTTACTGTTTCATTCTAGGTAAACAGTGCAACCAAATGAGCGGCCAGATGCTTGGTGAAAACCAGTCATCAACAAGTTAGGTTCACTGGCTACTGTGATGCCACGAGAACAAACACAAATATTTACACACAACTGTTATTTTCTCCTTCAGTATCCTCGTGGTTATTTACCCTACAAAGCGCAATGGCTGTACGTTATTTGTCATGTCGCAGATTATCCTGTCGAAAACGGCCAGTGTTTTACTTCGCTATCGCGATTATTTGTGCGAAGAACACTAGCATTATAAAGTCAATTTTATGTGAAGTGATTTTATTTTGAAGTGAAGTGAGTTACGGTGAAGTTCTTGGGGAAAAAAGTGCCACGTGCAATAGGGTGACCTTATACTGAGAGTACGTGATTATATTGTGACTATTTCATTTGGGTATATCTTGTACTGTGTTTGTCTTAATTTGTACTGTGGTTGTTTTAACTTGTTTTGTAATGTGTGGGCGTGTGTATGTGTGGGTTTTGTAATGTGTGGGTGTTTTGGTAATACGTATTCTTGTATTTACTGTGTTTTGTAATGTTTGTACTGTGTTTTTTGTATTGTTTCGTTTATGTATATTTATTCTTATTTGTTTTGTTTGTACTAGTGTAAGGACTACTGCCACCGAGTGACAAAATTACAGTTAGTAATAACAATAATAAGTGGCGTATGGGGAGAGAAAATAATGGAATTTTCAGTGCTGAACTGGTCCTTTAATAAAATATAAATTATCTCAAATGGAACTAAGTCCTAGTTACACGAGGTTGTTGTGGACACAAAAAGTACAATTAAAAGAAGAGCTGCAGAATCGCTAAAAGTGATGTGCGTTCACTTCTAAGTGACATGAAGGATGTACGTAGAATTGTTAAGCGGCAGGGCACCAGACCGTAACATCCTGCGTACTCACCGGCCTACAGGCCGATGGATATGTGCAGTTGCTGCAAGATTTAATTGTCGGCACACATTTGGAGGTGTGCAATTCTTCATTTCTGATTCGGGTGCAGGGGATGCAGGATATTAACAAGAAATGTTGAAATTCTTTGCGCAAGTCATGCATTGTTCACTGACGGCAACTTCGAAACTGCGCCGGCACTGTCCACGCACCTTCTTACAGTGAATGGCAAAGTCAGTGCATCAAGTCAAGCAGTGTTTGTCGTCTAATGCAGCTAGATGTGTTTCAGTTTGGTACACTATGTCCGACATGTTTCAAACCCTACAATACTTCACCAAGGACTATTTCAAGTTTCTGTTGAGGCCTTATTATACACCTTTTCTTATGTCGTACAGTAATTGGCCCTTAGTTTACGTGCATATGGCTTGTGAAATGCTTCAGTGCCAGCAACAGTGTGTGTCAGCATATTTGTAGACTTCAGGGACTGTACGCAGGTACGATCGTGCTTCAGGAAACTTCCTTTGATATGTCCAGTGTCCCTTTTCAATAAATTTGTCGGATTTTTTCCATTAGCCTCTGAATTGTCCTTTTAGTCAACTGGCTGTAGTTGGTAGCTTTTTTAACCTTTGATTGTTGACTCTATTACGTCGTTTTAGTGCGTTTCCAGCATTGCGGAAAGCGACTGTTAGCTTCGTCATATCTGTCAGTCCGCATAGAATAACTTGGTCAAAATTCGCTTTTGCAATTTTGCGAACGCGCATAAAAACATTTTGTTGTTATAAGTGAAATGATTTTGCGACGAGCTGATCACTCGTCCAGAGGAGTCCTACCGACTGTGATTCGTCGTTGTGTGTGATCTAGAGACCTTGTGAATGAGGGGGCCATGGACCGCGTTGGGTGACAGCGCCACAAGAAAAAAATAGGTGAAATGTGTTAGTTTTTCGCTTGCTACTGTAGGCACGTTTGTGATATATATTCATTACGCACATGCCTGTAAGAAAATATATTCATATTCAGGATGTATATAGTGCTCATTTATTGAAAAAATTCACTCGATAAAATTCCAGACGTATTTTAATAGTATCTATGGAAACAAAAGCCAAGCTTATCTATATAACCTATTTCGCACATCTGCCATGTTGGTGAATATACAAGTCTTGTGGGATAAGACTCATGCCACGTGGTAAATAAATACAGATGATTTGGAGGAGTTTGTTGCTTCCATCTACAAGATGTAGGTGGTGAAAGACGGCAGGCTTATTTGTAACCCGAAGATAGAGGCAGCAAGATCCTCCGAAACGTCGTAAAATATTATTCAATGCAGCGTCATGTCACAAAACACTTGAATCTTCATCAAGACAGTTGTGCGAACGTCACATTTTACCATGTTCTTATGAAATGTGAAATTAAATTGTATTAGAAGAAGATAGATGCTGTTAGGAAGATGCTGTATCACACAATTTCGCAGTGCAGTGCTATTGCACTAATATTGACTTTACATTGGCACTAAGTTCCGAATTTATTTTTTTACAGTGTTAGTACACGTATTAAGTTTAGAACGCATTAGTGCAAACACTGAGTTATGTCTACTGGCATGATGCTTTGCAAAGTTTACAAGAAAGATGTTTTTTCAAAGTATTTTCGCGGATACAGATACACAAGCCCACGTCCAGTGCAATTGGCTTGTGAAAGACAGAGTAGGTTCAAAAGGAATCGGGCCAAGTAATCGATATCTGTGTGTGTTTGAAAGTGCCCTCAAATTTGGGTTGATAATAATGGTGCTAGTGTTACAGTGGCGATGATTGTGATGACTTTCTCTCACTCTTGCAAGTAAGGACATTTTGCAGTGAGTTAAACGGAGAGATCACGGAGGAACATTATTATATACCAGCTGTGATAACACCGTACTGTGCAGCGTGTACGAAAGTTTTGTAGGGCCACAATGCCTCCATTTTAATATGACTGCAAAGTACAAGCACGAGAACCACACCAGGACTCTACCCTCCCTACAGAACCTCGTCCGACAGAGAATCTGGTGTTTCTGTTTCAAAGTTTGTGGAATGTCATACAGAGCCGGCCCGAGATAAATGAGCGCCGTGGGCAGATTAGTAATTCGGCCCCCGTTAAACCGATTTCTTCAAAAGTTTTTGGCCTAGACCAGAGCTGGCGAACACTTTTGAAGGCGCGTTCGCAAATGACGGATAATCTTCAGAGAAATCCTTTCACGCTTGGAACACCTAAGTGTACCATCACCATATTTCAGCATATTCTGGTGACTTCTTTGCGCCCATTATAGTTCGGCGCCCGGGCAGCTGGCCGGCTGGCCCGCCACTTCGTCCTTGTCGTCGTATGACGACGTGATAATGAGCTGTTTTTGGTTTGCGGCCACTAAGGAACCCAGTATCAGTTCTGAGGATGACAGATGAATGTGGAACACCGGCGGTATGATAGTTGACAATGTGAAAGGAAGCCCTCGAAGATGAACCCGCCTGTGTCATTTGAACTGCCACTAATAAAACTTGGTGTTCCCTGGAAAAGACGCCGATCCCTGCCGTGAGAATCTGACGACTGACAGCCTGAGAGAGGCCACTGCCTCTTTCAATATAAGGAGGATAAGCACACAAGGCAGTGAACTGATATGTGGGGGAGACAACGTGAGGAAAACATCGCAAACGAAGAAATTTATTGTGGAAGTAAAATAAATATCTTCACAAAGCAGCTTTCTTTCTTGAGGGGAGCGCATTATTAAGGAAAGGCGTTCGTATCTTGTAACTTCTGTACTTTTATATGCAGTTTATTTAGGGTTTAAGACACCACTGCTGTAAATGCTAGAAAAGTTATTCTTCTATTTATCGATATATTTGTTTTCTAATTAATTAATCTTTCAGTATAACAAACTTCGTTATATCGAATGCCCTACTGATGTTGTATTCGGCATTTATCAAATCATAAAAAGGGAACAAAATGGGGCAGTATGTCAGCTAATTATGGACTTCAATAAAACTTATGTTTCACTTGACAGGAAGGTTTCAAAGAGTTTTTACTGGGGATCAATAGCCCCACTCCGGTCTAGGCAGTCCTATTTTTTATGTTTCTAGATCGCACACCGTTAGGCACACGCGCCCCATCTTATATCTACCCGGAAGGCTTAATCGCATCCTAATCTACAAAACACACAACAACATAAAGATTAGTATCGGTGTTCCCAGCGGAATTCGAACCCGCGGTGCTAGCAATCGAGGGCCCGCAGACACACACATTAGACCACGCGGTCACCGGGACTGTCGGTTATATATAATATTCGCACTGATTTCGGTATAAACAGCCATGAAAATAGTCAGGTTAATTACAAACTGTGCGGCTGTTCAGTAGATCATGATGTCACAAACAAACCTTACTGTATTAATATACAACCAATGCCGTTTAAGTTATGTTTTATTTTAATCTTGAACTCAAGGAAAACATAATCTTTGAAGAAGCGTGCTACCTCCCCAAACATTTATCACAATTGTCGTTAGAAAATTCGGTGTAATTTCTAACAAGGTAAGGATCTTTTAGAGTCCAGTGAACATATGCGATGATGGCTGTTGCTGCAGTTGTGTTCCTTTGAATGTATAATCGTCCTGTCGACAGTCCACCTTTCTCCCAGTCAAAATACTGAATTAGCACTGGAAACTTCTTAACAGCTAGACACTTGCTTGCATCAGTAGTCCTTCAGCAAAGGGAATGTCTACCATGGTTGCCGAAACGACTTAACTGCATGAGGATAGACTAACACCATTAATAACTGTATGTGTTTTCTTGCTCGCATGTGATGTTTCCGGGCTCTTTCTTAGCCCAGAAAAAAGTTTCGTCATTAGAAGACCGCACAGTCCGTCGATTTGTTGTGTTGATTCTTGCGGTTAAACTCGAAGGTACAATCAGCCACATGTACGTCATCACTGTGAAGTAGCAAGTAGCTAGTATTTGATGCAGTTCTTTTACCTCGATCATTCATTTCGTTTTTGCTGATTCCACATGTGCCTGTAGGTCTAACAGTCCTTTATTGGCAACTGACACTAATGTCTCTAGAAGTCGAATTCGTTACGGCCACCAGGTAAACACGATTTTTTTTAAATCATCCGTAAATTTGTATCTACGCTTTGTCATTTCTGAACAGCAACAGATAACAGCAACAATGGATTAAAATTCCTCACCCCAAGAAGCAGAACTAATGAATGGCAGACGTATTCATTATTCACAGACCACTCATTTAAGTATAACATGCAGTTACCACTGTGTTAGCTTGGCGATACAATGCAGGAAGTGGGAAGTCCTGAGATACAGAAAAATTTGACACTTTTATTATCCTTTTCCCTACTAAAACAGAAACAAAATTGACAGAAAGAAGGAATGAATTGGAGAAATGATTATGTTAATAAGATATCCTACTGTGACTTGCAGACACAGTTCTCTTCCGTCGCTCGTAATGGCTTCGTGAGAAGAAATTTTGTCTGCCTTTCCCCTCACGTTAACGTAAATTTCTTTACTTGGAGGCCGACAAGCGTCAAAAATGGGTGATAATTTACTTATTAAGGTTTATTTATCGTAATTATAAGATATCTTTTACGACTCTAATGTAACAGGAGAACATCGCCAACATTTTCAGATCGCGTTCAGAATCTTGACATTATGATGTGATTTGCCAAAACAGCTTGTTCTTTCAGAGCATACCAGTGAAGTATTCTGCAAAACTTGAAAAAGTATGATGTATATATTAGTATTTTTTAATCCGCCAAGTGCATTTATATTTTACCTTTGTGAATTTGTCACTCTTCCATACACTTCGAATTCTTCGCCAATCCTCAACCTTACAAATCCTCTTAGTTCACTGTTCTTACAGTAATCCACACACTTAAGGATGAAGGACATTCGAAAATAAGGATGAAACACAGTAATACTCTTGCAGAGCACTGAGAAACATCGAATAATATGTGAAATGCCAAGAGTTCATTACTTATAGCCTCGGAGAGAAATTTTCGTAGGACTTGGAGCCTTATACTTTATATATATATGAACCATTTGAAGAAACGTTTATCTTCGTTCATGGCTGTAATTAATTAATTAATATTGTGAGTTCAGTTTGTAGTAACATCGATTAATGATAAGCCGAAAAAATTCGACTTTAATGTCTGCGCGTAAATTTTATCTTTTAAAAAGAGGAGATGTCTGGGAAAAGAGAAGGTATGGTAACTCTGATAGTAAGGAGTTAGGTATGTTAACACTTAACGTCGAACACAACTATATTTGTTTTCATTACAAGGACTTTAAAACAACGACATGTTTCGGCCCTATATGTGGGCCATCATCAGGTTGTGGTTGTGTTATACAAATTCACTTTGTTTCGTAGCACTGAGAGTCGTGGTTCACTGTAACATGGGTTGACTATGTCAATGTAGATGTAGATAAGACTTGTTGCTTGCACTGTTACACAATTTCCCCGTGTGGGGACACGTCTTAAGTATGTTAATACCTCAGTCTCGTATGGGGAGGAATGCGGTTGTAAGTCGACACAATCATAGGAGCAGGCGTGGAAATCCATCCCCACCACACGGGCAAAGCTACAGCCAGAAAAATGACCAGCCTCAACTCAGCTGCATATGCACAACCCTCGGTCAACATATAATTAAACATGTTAGAAAGTGATAACGAACAATATCAAGGACACGACTGGATCATATCTCAGCTACTTAGCGCCGCAACACAAGGCGTAACCTATATTATTCTCACTGATTGCACATATTCTTGTCCTAGCTTAAGTAATTATACTTATATATTATATTATATTACACCCTCTAGCATAAGATACAGTCCCCATGGGGAATAAAGAAAAACGATATCCAACCAGATACACCCGGGACCATGGTACCCTGTGATATAATGAGATCTCGAACTCGCCCCATTACAACCCAAAACCACTACACGCATGCTAGTATAGCCTAAGCTGAAAGTCTAACCACAACCTGATGATGGCCCAAATATAGGGCCGAAACATGTCGTTGTTGTAAACTCCTTGTATTAAAACAAACATAGTTGTGTTCGGCGTTAAGTGTTAACAAAACTAACTCCTTACTATTGTACAAAACGCAACGGGGATGACGCACATTAGAATGGTAACTCTGAGCCAATCCCGGTGGCTGCGCGGTCTAAAACGTGGGTCGGCTGTTCGCTTGCTGGGATTGCGGGTTTGAATCCCGTCGGGAGCATGGTTGTATGTCTCCTCTGAGTGTTATGTGGGTCAGTTGGAAGTCTCAGCGACGGACAGATCACTTGTCCAGTGGAGCTATACTGAGTGTGTGTGTGTGTTTGATCTCGAAACCTCAACAATGAGGAGGCCTAGCCCACCAGAGGGCTTGACACAAGATGGAATGGTTGACTGATCGTTTGCCCTAAAGTGAGTGACTCACGTGACCACACAACCACTTCTGCTATGAAGAATGTGGCACGAATTTCCTCCGAAATACACTTAACTCAGCCCCTGCCTCACGGTGAAAACTCCTCAACATTGGATTAACATAGTAACCCAGTCACTATGACCGCTTAAAATCAGTCGCAATGGGACATAAAAATCCTTGAAATGGTAGCGAAATCAAAATATTTCCTTCGAGTAAGGTGATTCAGTCTTGTCTGGAAGGTTGTAGGTTCGTGTTTTGGCTTTGACGCCGACTGTGCTCACTGAGGTATTCTGTGGCTTCCCTCCCTTCCCTGCGGCGAATGCTGAGGTCGTTGACGTTGCTCATACCTTAAACTCTTCCTCCTCGTTCTTCCAAATTCATTGCTAACCAATCACTAGACACTGTGTAGCACCTCAGTTACTGACGGCATCGTCCAGTAAACCACTAATACATATATTTCAGAAAGACGGTAGCGTCTAGAATTATATTTAAAAAAATCTATTAATTTAAGCCCTACTTTTACCCTAATTTTAGTAAAAAATTGTTTGCGATAAGATACTCAATTTGATTATCTCGCGGTAAAATGCACTTGGTAAGATTTCCTCTGTTGTACGAAGGTGAAGCGTGGCTGTGATTGGAGGAAGTAGACTGAACCAAAGTTTTTAACATGAATGCAAAAACATTTATGAATACAAAAAAAACATCATATTGTAAAATGAGCCACTCTGTGTTTGATGCACGAGAGCACTGGGCCCATACGCGGGACTTGAGATGTGGTGTCTTAGTAGCCAAAAGCAATTATCACGGATAAACTGAGAAAATTCCTGAAATTAACCCCCACCCCCCGAAACTACAAATTGGCGTCAGCTATATCTAAATACTTGGAAACCATATGTAGCTGACATATTTTGCCAGCGGTGCACAGATTTTGGCGCTTGTTCCACGTACGACTAAATTTTATGCGATGGGGCCTAATATTTTCAGCATAATTAATGCAGCGTTTCTCCCTTATATTCGTATATCACTGGGCATATTTCGAGCATATAGAACCAGAAAATAGTGAGGCTTACAGGTCACAGCAGCATAACGTGGGTCCCCAGCGTGGAACTTGCTGCATGCCACTCTTATGGCTGTTGGAATTTGGAGGTGGCTTCGAGATTTGGGGGAAATTGGTAGGTCCGTGTATTGTGCTATAATCCGTTATTCTAATCAGTAATGGAAATGACTGAGTGATGCTCATAATGCAGTGCAATTCCAGAGACTCCTGTTGTGACAGAAAATATAGACACATTACTTAATGCGCAGATCTAAAGAAGTTTCGACAAGAATTCGAAGACACTTCCTGTTTACATGTAACATTCCGAGGTTTGCATGGAAGGGGTAAATCTGTTGACTGTGACGAAACTAGGTGGGTCACTCTAGGAGTGCCTCAGAGTATGACAATATAAACTCTAGTTGATGTCAAGTCTTGTCTTCTCAGTAATGGTAACAATGAGACGGGAATTGAGGCTGATGGCAGTTGATAAGGGAGTGCTTATAAGATATTTGGACACAATAAGGACGAATTGCCAGGAAGATGGAAAAAAATTAAATAGTGTGGAGCTTCGTGGTTTGTAGTTTCCTTCCAGTATTATTAGGGTGATCAAATAACAGCCGATGACGCGTTCGGGTAGTGCGCTCGTGGGGAAGAACAGTAATGCTTACAAGGTTTCGGCAGAGAAATCTGAAAGAAAACGACAGCTTTCAGACCTAAGCGTGGATGAGAGGATAATATTAGAATGGAGCTTCAAGAAATAGAATGGTATGACTTGTATTCGATAAGCGTGACCCAGAACAGGTACAAGCGGCATGCCGTGATGCTTATATTAATGAAACTTCCGGTCGTATTAAACGCTGGAAATTTCTTGACTGCCTGAAAATATATTATATCCTCAAAAACGACTCTGCTGTGTGGATTTACACGGAGTTAGCCGTTTTCTCAATTCGTTAGAAGTTCAAGGACGAAACGTTAAGAGCTAGCGGGAAAGCATTGCGGTTGCTGGTCAGCCGCGTGTAAAAACTGTTCCCATAAAGTACAAATAGTGGAGGCCATGTCCGTCCATGGCCCACTGAGACAGCGTGCTGCGTGGGTTGTTGCAGACAATATTCAGAGAGGCGAGGCTATAATCGGAGTGTGATACGATTCTGCTGTTGTTCTGCCCTGTATAGGAAGTCACCGGCTTTTTGCAAGCTTTCATTAAACATTTGAGGTCTGAATTTCATGTAACAAATATTTAAAAACCGAGTCCCTACCTCACAGTACACACATTTTCAATTACAGTCACTATTTAGTTAAAGCTGTTTAGAAAAACAATTGCTTTTTTTTTTAGAAACCTACGAAATACATAGAGCGGAAAAAATTAAGAGACTCTTAATGTTACAGTAAGTGGGGCTTGTACACTAATGGACTTGTAAGATGCTAAATATAACTGTGTGTGTCTTTGTGTACCCTGATTTAATTATGGGCGACGTGGGCACCAAATAACGACTGTAAAAGGCAGGTACTCAACTTCTTTGGTATCTTGAATACTTTCAAGTCCCATATCTTAGTTCATCGAAGGTAATATCTAACTCATTTCATGGGGTAAAGTCTTTTTGAGAACCTAATATTTCCTCTAATCAAGAAATTCCCCGCGTTTTTATGGAACCCGAAGGTTAATTACTATATTCAAAAAGCCCACCACTTCTCCCTGTCCTAGGCCAGACGAACCCAATTGACGTCTCCCGCATCATCATCCCCCTTCTCGAAGACGCATCTTAATAATAGCTTGCCATGTACTGCTACGCCTTCCGTGTGGTCTCTTGCCTCACGTTTCCCTATCAAAACACTAGATGTACCTTTTTTCTTCCCCGTAGAAGCCACAAGCCCTGCCCACCCCATTATTCTTTGTTTGATCACTCCAACCATATTTGATATGGCTTTAAAATCACGCAGTTCCTCACTGTTCAATTTTTCCCCACTCCCCCGTTATTTCCTCCCTCTTAGTCCCAATTATCTTCCTCAACCCACGTCTCGCACCCATATAACACCACAGGTGCTTTTGTAAGAGGAAAAATCTATTGATACAGAATTCATGGCTTTACACATATGGGTATGAAGTTATTTAACGATGCTATCAGTAGATATATGTCAAATACTAGGATAATTAGTGAACAATGGATTGGTAAGTATGTAGAAAGAAAGTTCGTGGCCTAATTTAACTCGCTGTCCGGCATTTAACTTCAGGAACTCAGGGCAACTGTACGGAACGCCAATCAGCGTGAGCCGGTCGTCCGGTGCTGTGCCCACATGACTGCGTCCGGCGCTGTGCCCACATGACTGCTGTATGACATCACGGATTGCGTCATTATTTACCGTCGTAACATCGTTTATTTTTCATAAAGTCAGCGTCGTTACAGGCAACGGATCGCTCTCAAAAATTACGCGTAGAGAAAAATTTGTGAGGAATTTGTTCGAAAAACCAGCATTTATATCGGCTTCGTATCAGCAATCTATCACATCCTGGATAAAATGTATTGTAACGTAACTATTCCTTCGACTTTTGCTTTGGACTTCCATCAGGTTTTAGATTTGAGTGTCTTTTGTTTGGTCATCTCAGAGTGGAACAACACTCATTCAGTGAAAAAGTTGGTATGGGTTTTGTGTGAAATTTAAAATTGAGTACCGGTAAATCATAACGGTTTTTACACAACTGTTGTGTGTGTGTGTGTGTACTTCAGATATGACTTAGGACAGAAGAACAGATATAATGAGACAGGGTCTTGCATTCCGATAAGTAGGCTGCTAGTTCCTCTGTAACTTTGAGAACTAGCTGCCAGACGAAACGATGCCACATTTTGGATGACGATATTCTCCTTAGGTGCCGACATGATAATTTCATATATACAGGGTGTTCCCGAGGGATTGTACCGAACATCGAGAGAACGTTACTCACGTTAAATTACGTCGATATAACCAAAAAGATTTAAATCCGAAATGGGACGTTAACGGAGATAATGGCGAGAGAAATTTTAAAGAATTTGAGACGCTATATCTTTATTGATTACCAAATACATATTAATATCAACGGAAATTTGTAGCTTTTGTAATGTTGACAGCTGTACTTAACATCTAATTAACATTTGAGTGACGGACGTAAGGCATTTAAATTAAGCTATAAAATCTCGCACTATTTTCATGAAGGCATTCTTAGTGTTCTGTGTACTGTACGTAACTCATGGTTATCCAGCACCATTGAATACTTATTTAACATAATCGACTGCATATTCTGGTATGCTACTTGCCAGTACTAAATTGTTCTCTTCACAGTAGTTATAAATTATATATATATATATATATATATATATATATACACACACACACATACATACATACATATGTATGTATGTATATATGTATGCGCGCGCGTATGTGTGTGTGTGTGTGTGTGTGTGCGCGCGCGCTTGTTTCTCGCATTATACGTCAGTTTTTGTTATAGATCAGAAAATCAATGGAACTATTCGCAAAGGGCGCAAATACTCTTCTCAGGTACTTTCATTCACAAAATATATTTTTTAATCTATAACATCAAACAAACTGATTCCTGTACATTAAACAGAGAAGACACACCGCGATCAGTCATACCTTTCATCTATATTTACTCTTCCGTAGATAGTGACTTAACGTCCATTATGTCTACGGTTTCCGTAAATGAACGCAACGAAATATTACCCACATGTAATTTGCTCTATTTTGCTTCACTAATTAACTTCGCTCTACCGCCACGAGAATTTCCGAATTCTTTTGCTTGCTACCGTCAATAACTCTACCGTTTGACACTCATTGTAGACCACCGGTTGCCCTCGAGAATGTCATGCAGGCTGAAGGTAATAAGATCTTTATATTCTTTAACACTAAGTTTGTAGAATATCATATTTTAATAATGAAGGCATTTTGTTGAATTTGTCACCGTGTAGAATGGTAGTAATTTGCTGACTTTTCAGAATAAGTGCTGTCTTCATCTTCAGGGCTGAAGATTCTTCTGAAACGTCGGTAAATTTCTACCAGACTGTAGGACGTCACATATCAGAAGACAAGTTCAAATATAAAATATTTACAAAATTGAGGCTAAAGAAAATACAAATTAATGGTTGTTTCTCGATTTTTCAATTAATACAACACCATAAATATTTGCATATTCATTTGTTAATCACATTCAGTAAATTAATATAAATAATCCACCGTGTTGTATTAATCGTAGAATCAATAATCAGACATTGATTGAAAAAATGACGGGTTAAGGTTAACAACCCCCACCCTTCCGGAAAAAGGACTATAAAGCAACATTAAGGCCTGAGCGTGTGTGCTCAAGATCTAGACGACACTGACTTTTAAAACTGCGTGGCTATTTTCTGTTTCGCTATTTGAACATTATGCTGTCCTGAACGAAAGTTTTTTTTTTTATAAAATGTTCTACCGTTACGCAATTTATTCCAAGTAATGATCTCAGAATTACAGTCATCAAAATTATGTTGCGCATGCATTCGCTCGTAGATTTTTTTTTATAGTTTCAACTTTAACATTGATTTTTAAGTGAATGCTTATGTAGATCATTATTTTATAGTTTTAATTTTCAACGTCAATTTTCTATGAACGCGATATGTGCATCATTACTTTAAGGTTTATATATTCAACATCGATATGTAGGTCACTATTTTATAGTTTAAACTTCAACATCGATTTTTGTGTGAAAGCGATTTAAAAACAATTTTAGAACCAGAATTACTTAGACTTCCCTTTCGTGGTTATGTGACTTCTAGTTATGATAATGCAATTACAGCTTTCATAGTCGTCTTTCCTGTATGTACTATTTGAATCCTGACTTTAGAATCTACATAAATACAATTATTTGTCTCATAAATATGATTTAAGATCACGAATTTAAAATCTAAACTATAAGATCTAATTCATATAAATATAGTTCGAATTTGTGTTTGCAGAGTTTCAATTAACGAATGCCTTTTTTTAAGTGAATAAATTTAGAATCGTAATTTAAATACTCAGTTGTCAAGGATCCCACTGAAAAGATCGCGATTTAAAAATTAATTTTTATAACTTAAAAAGATTTTAATACAAAAGCGAGCCACCGTTTCATCTTTTCTATTCCTTGCAGTAAGATATTTTCCTGTGGTAACAATTATTACATTAGGACTTTGTAGACACTGTCAAGGATAGTTCATACAGTTGCCCAGAATAGTGTCACAGGTCAAGTTTCAAGCGTCTTTCAGAGAAGTAATGACACATTCAATCCTGAAAATCATGAAAGCCACTAATTTGATCTATGCGGTCAGGAATTGCCTGGGACATAGACAATCATGAGTGAGCTTTCCGTAGTTTTGCTCAATCCATTTAGACAAATTCCCATATATTATCGTTCTTTGGCTCTTATCTTCTTTTTATACATTCATTCTAATTTGTTATTTGCTGACCATTTTGATATTCGACAGTAGAGTTCTCTGATGTAGCGTGGTAAAATAAGCCACAATTAATACCATTACTAAACACAAACCCTTAATTTGTAACATAAATTTTTGACGGTTTTTTTTCACACGAATAATAGACTAATATTAACAAGAGATTTTTCCATCGTCACCAAAATTTGTCACAATCGCGACGTTTCGGAAGCTAATTACTTCCATCTTTAGGTGATTAACCACTACTAATAGGAAAGAAATTAAAACATAAGAGCCACGTCTTCCTAATTAAAACGCGGGTAACAACAGTCAAATACATCTAGAATATAAGTTCCATGTAATCGGAAACAAAGAAAATTTAACAGTAATGATAAATATAAAATAGCTATGCACGTCATTTATAAAGTATCTGATGAAATATCAAAGGGATCAGTAAAAAAACAAGTATTAACATTTTTATAAATCAACATCGTCTGTTGGAGGAAGTACGAACCGAAATAAACGTATAACGTGAGAAAACCCCATAAATATTTTCTGTGGTTAAAATTCAGCGTCCTTTCAGTGTTATTCTGGTGGCACATAGATACCACTGTGCCAGAAAGGGTTAAGGCCGGCTGTTATCCTCGGTGACGGAATTTCTGCATCCGTCAGTTGAACATGATACCTGCAATATCTGCACGTCTCTATGTCATGACTCAGGCTTACATGCAAGCACTTCACACTGCAGGTGTTCGACATTGTACTCACTTGCCGAGGCGAGAAACGCAGCGACTGACAGAAGGAACGGTCCAGGTAACATCGCTCCTGTGTGATGACGGAGTGCCAACTGAAGCACTAGGAAGGACGGCCCTCACTCTTGTACTGTAGTAAGCACAGTAGCAGAGAAATCTACCCCACCACTCTACTTGTCACTATTAGAATAATCTTACTCTCTAACCCAAAACAATTGGACCGAATAAAACAGCATGCTTCTAAGTGATGTAAACGAGACTTTTTTAGGAACCTGAAGGACCGGCTTTCGTACCTGGGAAAGCAAGTACGGGTGTTCTCGCAGTTTTACCGCTTGGTATATCCGTAGATTTAGTATCTCCTCTTCCGATTAGGGTAACAGTCTTTAGGATCTTACAGGATTCACAATGCACTTTAACAAGAGTTACATCCTACGAAGAGAATTTAAATATGTGAATCTCCTCTAAATATATCAGTTCCTACGGCGAGGCTGATCCGAGGGAATCTGAACCAAGGCAATGTTTTTACGATGTGTTGGTTCCACACAGTTATTTGCTGATGAGACAGGAATTTCTCGAAGATAAATGTGTTATAATTCCACTATCTCCACCATTAATTCCAATGCCCTGGTACTGAACCCCTGGTTGTGAGGTGACGATTCGCCGCAAACCTTCGAAGAAGTTGTATGGTAAAAAGTAATAGGTTAATGATTTCATTGTTCAAGCCATGAATGTACAAGATTGGCGCCAGCTATCACCTTCACGCTTCAGCCAATTACCCCGGAAAAGAGTCCCGTTTAGTTACTGAATTTCAGGCTGTGTAGGCCTCCGAAGTAGCTCGGGCATTTTGGAGAAAAAAAAAATCTGGTACTTTTTGTGCTAAGAGACCTAAGTTACCTCGGTCATCCGGCAAGTAGCCTAGGCACTATACCATTTTGGGTAATCCCATTTTACGTCAGTTATAGTATTTTTCAGTATTATTCCAGTATAATTCGTATCTACTATGTAATGTTTCTTAATCAGGACACTTCAGACTGCTCTCTCTAAACGTGCGGGCGTACATAAGAGATGCAGATAATACTTGAATTATTATATTTCATTCGAACTAATTGTCGATCCCAGTGGCCGCACACCCTAAGACGTGGGTCAGCTATTCGCTTGCTGGAATTGCGGGTTCGAATCCAGTCGGGAGCATGGATGTCTATCTTGTCATCGTTGTGTGTTGTCAGGTAGAGGCCCTTGCGACTTGCCGATCACTCGTCTAGAGGAGTGTTACCGAGTGTGCTGTGTCTTGTGTGTGTTCTCGAAACCTCACAAGCAGGAAGTCTAGACCCACGAGTGCTGTCGAAACAAAAAATTCCGACTAATTGCACTTTTATGACAAACAGAATACAAGTATATGTTGTATTGTTTTGTAGGTTTCATCTCCTTACATGTTACGGCTTAAATACACTATCGTCAGAGGGACTCAATCACAGAAAAACAGGATGTATACCAAAATACATAAGCATTTTCTTCGAATACATACTACAAACATGTGTAAAATGTAGCAGTCAGATATAAGTATATTAATTGAATTAAAAATAGAAATGAAACGAAAATAATGGTATTAAAATCGCCAGTTTATTTTAAAATGTTTAATGAAATCAATCTCTTGACATATTTTACACACATTTGCACTACATATTTGTCTACGATATGTATTTATGTTGATATACATGCTTCGTTTCTTTATAATTGTGTCTCTCTAATGATGGCTTATTTAAGCCGGTCCATGTAAACTTCAAAATAATAAAACACACAATTTTTGTCATAAGAGGGCAATTAGTTGGGGTTTCATATAGGAAATACATGTCTAATTATATGTAATATGTATTATAAAGGAAACCCGTTACAGGACTGGAGTGGCCCAGACAGTTCCAGGAAGTTGAGGTTCCCCGATTTCATGACAACGGCACAGGATGGTGGTAAGGTTGTCAGCCTTACGCACCGGCCGCCTTTACCACCATGCTCCTAGTACTCATTTCTGTTGGAGGCTGAGGCGACCCCAGGGCCATCTTGCGATCGGAAGGATTTTATGTCAATGAAAAATCCAATGACACCAGCTGGGATCGAACCAGGGACCTTAACCACTGTGCTACCGCGGTGCCCAGGTAATATGTATAATATAAAGACAACACTTTATTCTCATATTATTCTTGTATTCGTTCAAAACACCAAAAGATATCTTTCCTAATAACGCAACGTAGGTGACCGGCTGTGGCCTTGAGCTACCCTATTGAACTGAGTTCTTTATTCTAACCCGATTGCTGCTGGATCTCTTGACTTATGTGCTGTAGCCTTGGAGTTCCGTTCCAGTTCCATCCCTGAGGCCAGTACTGAATTTTTGCTCTGTACTGTTACCGAACGGCCTCGACAATTTAACTTCGGAGGAAGGCACTCAAAATAGAACTCATAAAGTCAGCTTTCTGTTGTAATATTTCTGTCTGTTTTTGAGATATTTGCTGTAACTTTGTTTCACATTTATACAGATATATCTGTAAGAACAGGTTCTGTCCGCCTTCAACTTACTGCATAAACTCAGGGTTACTTTTGCCATGTTTGCAGTTTTTAGCTGCATGTGGCGGAGTCCTTGAGAAGCTGAAGAGTACCTCAGCCTCGCAAGGAGTTCTCAGATTTTGTGGAACCATAAGATTCCTTACCGTGTTCTATAGATCCCGTCACTTTCTTCTACCCTTAGCCAATTTAACCCTTACCCTGCTAACGTGGAGTATATGGTGAGTTGCTAATAATGTCAGCAAATGGCAGATGGTTTTAACTCGGCGTTTAAAGGGTTAATATAGTTTACGCCCTCACATCCAGTTTTCTTACTGTCCATTTTAATATTATCACCCTATCTCTCCCTGGGTCTTTCATGTTGTTTCCGTCCTTCAAGATTCTCCACCAAAACCTTGTGTTAATTTCTCTCCAAACATACGTGTCACCTACCCAGCTCTTCTCATCACCCTTCAAGTTGGTCAGCTTAGTACTGTTTGTTCAGGAGTAGTTACAAATCGTTAATTCTTAGCACGCAGTTATTGGCCTACACCCAATATTTGACGTATGGTGTTTACAGTGTGATATCTCAGATTCTTACTCCCATTGCTACGGGGATTATTAAAATTGTTACAAGAATATTAATGTTTATACGTCTTTAAACTATGCCTCTGCAACTGATTGATCTTGCCTTTTTCCAGTAGTTGGTACAATTATGTCTAGAATCGAACAAAAGTTTTGCATTACTGCCATATTTTTATTTCATTTACTGAAAATTTAACAACTATAAAACTTACCAAGTTTTCGAAAATTTATTATCAAGGACCGTAAATTAGATGTACTCTACCTTTTATATTTGCAAAACGGGGTCCTTTTTTAAAGATTTTAAAACATTGCCAAAGGCGAAATTCCAAGTATATGTTTGTTCATTCATGCCTTCATCCTCTGCTTCCAAACTCCTTCCAAAGTCATAGCTAATTGCTGTTGTATATAATGTGACGCCACTCACTCTTGTAGTTAGTTACTAACGTTTCGGACAGAATTACTGCCTCCAGCGTCATGGTAGAAACTGTGAATTCGTAATTACCTACCAGAATGCACAGCATCGTGTTACGTAAAGTCAGAATCTCATAAAACATTCCGTTACACAAAATCATTGCTGTCTGAACGCCTTTTAGTCCCTTACTCTTAAGACGTCTGCCATGCGAGTAATACTGATAGGTCACATAATTTTTACGAGGACGTATGGATTAGTCTTTGGTGTAAGAAGGAGGTACCTAAGGTAAGAATGTTCAAAGTACGAGCAGAAAGAAGTGAATTTGAAGACAGGAAAGAAAACGATATATGAAACCGCACGTTCTTAGTATAAGGTAATTTAATTTTGCATGAGCTAACCCCTTTCTTTGCTGACGTCCAGGTTCTTCGAACAGGAACGTAATCCATCTGGTATACGACTCATGTTGATGTATGGCGATTACACGAATCTGAACTACGAAGTGTAGAAACTCTTGCGATGGCCCTTGGAACTGTGTGAGTGGGGAGAATCTAAAGTGCAACAATTAATGTAATGCCTCTTGCGTATTTCGAGATAGAGCCTGCCCAAAATCGCATCATTCTTTTTCAACACAATATATTTCTATAATTCAATGAAACTGAACATGAAGTCTCCAGCAGCCCAGTCCTGCGCTGCACAGACCCTCTTCATGTGGCTGACATGCTACCTGGAAAATCGGTGTTTATGTTTCTTATCAACAGCAATGTTCCCACTCATCGACACAGTGCTGCATATTTAAATATTATGCCGCTGGATAGCCCTCAGTAGAGAACGGTCATGGCTTAAGAGCCATAGAATTTTGTGACAAAAGAGTAGCCTTCCTCAACGGTATTTGGGAGGATCCCAGGTGGAACATGTGTCAGGACGTCGTTACCCTGACTCAGATTATTCAGAGTTTTGATCAGTCTTTCACGGAAAATTCCATAGGAGTGAATTAAATTAGCCCACTACCACCTCCATTCCGTGTAAAGTTTCTTTGCTGTGAATTCATCCTTACATTTGACGCTTTGTAATCTGAGATACAGAGTCCTTAAATAAATGAATAAATAATTAAATGAATGAGCAAATAAATAAATCCTAAGACAGCGAAATATAATGTTGTACGAAACTTCTTACGATTAAAAAATGATGCACCATTATTTCGATGTTTGTCCATTAAGTCTACATAATGATAGGTCTGCCCGAGATTAGAAAGGTCTGTCAAGAGGAACCTTCTGCCTGCTGTCAGTACCAGAAGGTCGTAACGATCTTTCTCTTTTGCCTGCGGAATTAACTATCCTAAGTAGTTGGGTTAAATTAAAGCCTTACACTTTCAGAATAAGAAGCCTTGAAAGTAAATACTTGACCAGTCTGCGACCTTTCGTACCGAGGATGAGGAAGAAGGTTTAGTGCAACACGCTTAATCGCAAACTAACATAAAACCACAGTGCTTAAAGGTTACAGAGAAAGGAATAGAAAAAAATATGTTTGTCTTCATCCGTATCTATCATAAGGAAATAATAGGTTTCTTGCACTTATAACGGTCTCTACACCATGCCTGCAATTATACTCACGCTGTGTTATTTGGAACGGGGCTTATAGAGGAAGAAGTCCTGCTCTGTCCCAGCTTAATTCTCTGTAATGTGACGTACTGCACCACACTTATTGGGGGGGGGGGCCTCAATTAGAAATGAAGGTATCATAGGGCTGAGATATATTAACCTTTTGGCGCCGGAATTATTTTTTAAATTTTAGCACATCCTGTATATAAAATGTGAATAATACAGGAACCAAATATGTTAAAATTATGAAACAAACTGCACTTTGAAGAGAAAAAAAACGGAGAGTGTATACCATGTTTAAAATATTCAGTACCTATATTTGTTGAATAAATATATAAAATGCAACTTTAGAGGTTAGCGGTGCG
>Ga0136643_10003007_pt1 | contig 22396 bp, 7 predicted proteins | sample TergutLab28metaG_FD_96883 | JGI IMG/M metagenome (GOLD analysis project Ga0136643, IMG submission 96883) | Labiotermes labralis P1 segment gut microbial communities from Petit-Saut dam, French Guiana - Lab288 P1 (version 3) (version 3) | ecosystem: Host-associated > Arthropoda: Insects >... | reverse complement strand
GGTGACGTTCCGTGACGGAACGGAAACGTGACGTATAGTGTGAGTCGGCCCTAAAACAAAATAAATGAAGGTGATTAAAAGACAAGGCAGTTTTGTTCTGAGTGTTAATGAATTGTGTTCAGCTGGGGCTTAGTTCAGTTGGGGCTTGGTTCAGTTGGGTCTTGGTTCAGTTGGGGCTTAGTTCAGCTGGGGTTTAGTTCAGTTTGGGTTTAGTTCAGTTGGGGCTTAGTTCAGTTGGGCGCTTAGTTCAGTTAAGGCTTAGTTCAGCTGGGGTTTAGTTCAGTTTGGGCTTAGTTCAGTTTGGGTTTAGTTCAGATGGGGCTTAGTTCAGCTGGGGTTTAGTTCAGTTGGGGGCTTAGTTCAGTTGGGGCTTAGTTCAGTTGGGGTTTAGTTCAGTTGGAGCTTAGTTCAGTTGGAGCTTAGTTCAGTTGGGGCTTAGTTCAGCTGGGGCTTAGTTCAGTTGGGGCTTAATTCATTTGGGGTTTAGTTCAGTTGGGGCTTAGTTCAGTTTGGGTTTATTTCAGTTGGGGTTTAGTTCAGTTGGAGCTTAGTTCAGCTGGGCTTAGTTCAGCTGGGGCTTAATTCATTTGGGGTTAATTCAGTTGGGGCTTAGTTCAGTTTGGGTTTAGTTCAGTTGGGGCTTAGTTCGGCTGGGGCTTATTTCAGCTGGGGCTTAGTTAATTTGGGGTTTAGTTCAGTTGGGGCTTAGTTCAGCTGGGGCTTAATTCACTTGGGGTTTAGTTCAGTTTGTGCTTATTTCAGCTGGGGCTTAATTCAGTTGGTTTTAGTTAATTTTGGGCTTAGTTCAGCTGGGGCTTAATTATATTGGAATTTAACGCATAAATGAACAGCTTATTTCCATGAGTGATGTTCATTTCAGATGAAATTCCTTCAGTACTCATCCTTTAGTACTGCTGGACCAGCTGCTCCAGCTAGCTACTAACTACCTATATTATCACGTGTCACAGTCGATGGCCATCCACAACACAAATCAACAAAGCACATCCCCCCTGCTTTGATTATTTCCACCCATTCGTTCATTTTCCTGTCGTTGATACGTTATCACTATACTGAAATGACGCTATTCAGCACATTTCACAAGTTTTCACATCACGTGAATACATATAATCGGATTATAAGCCGTCGTACTCGTCTGATGTGCCCTATCAATGTAGCAGGTACATTAAACTTGTTACCGAAATATGTATTTGAACGACAGTCGAAACGGTGTAGCATAATATGTGTCCAGTTTCATACCGTCTATAGCCGCGACCATTTCAATGACACCAGTATCACATGTTAGGAATACTGTATTGCGGTATGTGACGTCGTGTGGACTGAAAATTGTACTAGATTGCAAAGCGTCCTTTGAAAATAATCACCCCCGAGCAAACCTCGAAATTTGCACACAATCTTACGAGATGAAACTAAAATTGGTTTGCTTTCACACTTTCCCTCTCAATTTAGTTTACATAAATATTATGACATTCCAGAATGTAGATTTACACATGTATCGTGGTATTCGATGTTATGCGAAGACTTTGCAAGTGCTGGGGTTTGTGCTGTGGCCTTTCTAAAACGTTCTCTCAAATGTTGAGGGCTAGCATCTCCTCCTTGGCAACTTTGCCATTAAGGCTCTACTCGTCTTGCACGAGTGCCTTGCATGCTCTCTTTACGGTCGTCGTCAAAACTCCCTTGCTCCCACAGCTCTGGATTAACTTAGTGAAATTGCATTCTTACAACGTGTCTGGTAGCGCCAACTCCTTCCTTATCACTCTCTGATTACACTGAACCGAACACGTGTTTGTTTTCCAGTGTCAATAAACACATTCTTTATATTCATTCTGAAATTGCAAACATAAACAAATTGAACAGTAACTTTTTTCTCATTTATTTATATTTTCATAGGGACGAGGAGTACCTAAGTCAGTACATTGACCGGGCTATTTTTGATTGCCGGCGCAGGCAGGGTACTGTTCCTGCTATGAAAATGTCCGGGCAGTTTCTGGGGCCCACCCAGCCTTTTATTCAACGGATACCGGAGGTAAAACGGCCGACGTGTGAAGACGACCTTTCACCTCTCAGTAATTTATGTATTTTTATTGTTATGTCTATGTATCCTTATTGTATGTTTATGTATCTTCATCGTGCCAGCTGGCACTCTTCGGCTACCCTGACTGAGGATTTCCCGTGCTTTTTCCCCAGTTGTAAGGCAAATGCCAGGGTAAAACCCGCAAAGACGGGGCACGGCCCGCACTCTTCCAAAATTTTTGTTTTGTTCTTATTTTTTGTGTTGTTCTTTGTATTTTTTTGCTTTGTGTCGTTCCGTGTATTGTGTGTGTGTGTAAATGTGTACTGTACTACTGCCACCGGGTGGCTACTCTATTGCAGTTAACAAATATATCATATCATACATATCATATCGTATCGTATCGTATCATATATCGTACAATATATCATGTCATATCAATTCCGAGTTTACTAATGAGTGGAGAAAAATTACAGCACCCCACATGACTTGATGGCGTACATAGGGACAACTTTACCCGTGTTAGGTGCAACAAAATACGTCACTTACATCTATCAGTAAGTAAGCATGTTTGAACACTCACATTGCACTGACGGTCCGCAATTAATGTTGAGGGGTGAAGTTTGTTTTAGCATGTACCAATCTAATGCAAATTCGAATTTACACTTAACTCAAATTTTACTTTACCAGTTCTCACTCAAGGGACTCAGTACGCTAATACGTTCGTTTAATAGGCCTAAAGTGTTTCATCATTTAGGCTTAAATAAAATTTGAAATAATTTTTCATTATTTATTACGTCCTGCTTCTTTGGGGCAATGCGGCAACAATTGTCCGTAGATGCGGTAAAAACCTGTAGATGTGTTAGATCGATAGTTGCCATTTTTCTGCTGCCCGACACACAGGTATTTCCCCTCACGTCAGCGTCCCCTAGACAGGTGTTCACCCCCCCCCCCCCCAAAGATCTCAACCCCATCTTTCAAGTTGAATTTTTAACTTACTGCCAGGCACTTAGATGAAATTATTGCTGTCACGATTAAAAAGAAACAACAAACACAAGGAACTCGCACGGACGTCTGAAACAGTGGAGAGAGAAATTAGATGATACAATACATGGAGCCGTATATAAAGTTCTGGGATACAGCGTACATGACCGACGAATATACCTTACGAATTAATCAAACAAAGAAATAAGACAGAAAAAAAGACGCAGTGTGTTACTTAAATCCAGTACGGCATTGTGTTGGGCGCCATTCGAATACCTTTCTTCCATTTCGTGATAATTAGCTGACTGATATCTTCAGCGTTGAAATAGTGGATGGACACACAAATAAACACCCAGAATTTCATGACCACATACGCCTAATTTTAAGCAAAGAAGTTTGAATGAGAATTAGATCAGTGAAGGCAAGGCCAAAAATAGATTAGCTATTACGGCTCATCCTCTTCCATTTAACGGAGTCTTTCACGAGAAGCTTATAGTTTCTCAGACAACCAATATATTCTACACATTTTATGGTATCCGAAGGTTAATTACCGTTATTCCTATAGAAAACTAACTAGATGCACCAATGTATCAAATTTATTTATTTTAGATTGACACGCTACATGTTTCGGGCGGTCTTTCCGTCCGTCATCGGGAGTTCAAGACTGTACATATACAACAGATACTGCTGTCTGTTTGCTAGCGAGTACCCGCTAGCAAGCAGACAGCAGTATCTGTTTGGCAAATGCCTTTTGCTCTACAGTCTTGAACTCCTGATGATGGACGAAAAGATCGCCCGAAACATGTAGCGTGTCATTCTAAAATAAATAAATTTGATATACTGGTGCATCTAGTTGGTTTTACTTAGGAATAATATTACGATGAACGGCACTATGAACGTCAAAGTTCATTATCCTGTTCACAAGAGCCCACCAATTGTCCTTATACTGAATCACATGAACACAGTCAAAATACCGCGTCACTTTTTAAGATGCATTTTAAATTTTTTCTCTAGGCCTAGTTTTCTTTCTTTCAATTTTCCCCATCAAAACCCTGTATGCATTTTTTTCTTCCTTTACGTGCTGCATGTCCTGCCGATCCCCTTCTCCTTAATTTAATCAAACTAATAATTATAAAGTGTACCGAGGGCTACAAACCACAGACTTTCTAATTACTGTTTATCGCTGTCTCCTATTTACTGTGCTTCTATTAATATTTTTAATTTCGTGTTATTTATGCATGTTAGTTTTATCTATGTATAACCTATTGACTTCTATGCCAGCACCATTAGCTTAAGCGAAATGCCATTTATTCTACCTCAAATTGACACATCGACCTGTGCCGTCAAATGGCGCCCTGCTGTCGCATGGACCCTCACCTCAGCATGTACAGAATCTCGCCATCAGGGTTGATGCGCACCAGGACGTTGGGCACTGTGACATACTGGAACTCGGCGTGCTTTGCATTAGGGAAGTACACTTCTGGTTTCCATATGGCTTTCACCAGGTTGGGATCGTTCAGGTCCAACGACTGGGTAATTTCAGCGTGCTTGAGTCGCTCGTCCTGCCACTTCTGTCGCAGGTAGAGGTCAACTTCATAGTCCTGTAACAAAACACAATCTACCTGACTCGACTGCTTGTTGCGCTTAGAGACTTACCAGCTCTCCTGTACTCGTACGTTGGTTTCTTCGTAGTTTCGTTAAGTGGACAGAGAATCAGGAGTCTGCTCCATGTTCGTTCTTTATTTACTCATTGTTATAGTAACATTGTGAGGTACTGCGCTACAAGTCGGAAGGTCCCGGATTCGATTTCCGATGGTGTGACTGGAATTTTTCATTGATATATTCCTTTCGGCCGCATTATGGCCCTGGAGTCGACTCAGCGTCTAACAGAAACGAATAAAGTGGGCCGGTGCGTATGGCTGGCAACCTAATCACCTTCATGTGCCGATTGTCTTGACATCTGCAATCCTTAACTTCCTGGAACCCTTAGTGCCTGTCCAGGCCTGTTTAGGGATTGCTTTGCCAGTAGTAATATTTTTAAAGGGCTTCCTACACCAAGAAAGAGGCGGGATCGCTTAGCCGGATATTGACTAGGCTGCTGGCTGCATGATCCGGGTTTCCAGTGCCGGTAGGGGCAAGAGTTTTTTTTTTCCTCAAAACGTCCAGACCGGCTCTAGAGCGGGATTATTTCCCGGAAATAAAGCGTCTGGGAGAATATCTAAAGAATATGTGCGAAGTCACAGAACCGCAAACAGTGAAGGGCAAATTTTTGAAAGAGGCTAAGAATCACGAAGGACTGTAATGTCAGAAGAAGAAGAAGAAGAAGAAGAAGAAAAAGAAGAAAAAGAAGAAGAAGAAAGCGGCCGGGGCGCGAAGTTTACCTCTCACTTGCACCCGGTGCCTGATTAAGAACGAGTGGAGTTATTCCTGTGCTCCCCCTGCATGCCGTCATGGCGGGGTCAGGGACAAATTTAACCATTCGAAGAAAATGAAACGTCGCTGATGTATTTTTTGTCAGATGCGAATATTTCTGGCATAATTTGTTTACCTAAACCTGAAAGACGTCTATTATCCTTCTGGCTGAAAAGTTCGTCAACAGTCTGTTGTAATTTGCGTTTCAGGGTATATATATATATATATATATATGTCCAAACGTCAATCATCACCGCCCACGTCAGCACAGTGTTTACTCTGTAGTAATTTGTGCTGCACAAACAGCAGTGTAAATATCAGCCTATCTGACACCTGAAATGCTACATTGTGGTGCTTCTTCATTGTACGCACTTTTACTTGAACTGCACAGCTCTGACTTGGCACATGCTCTTTTTGGTGTGAACAGGAATAGCTAGGTGGCGAAGTTAAGTCATTGTCTTTGCAATATTGTGAAGGACTTAAGAAATTAGCCACAAAAATTTTACAATATGTTATTTGTTTCGTCGAACCACAGAGATTTTTGTGTAATGCTTCAGAATAGGGCCGATTGTGTAATCGTATGTTTATATTCTGCCTGTATTAGCATTACTGGCTGGTTTTTTCTTTGGTCCTAGAGCCGAGGCAGCTCAAATAGTGTAGTGACTAAATTACGAGCTGAACAGACAGGGCATTGTGGTACGACTCGTGCCAGCTCGTTTGGGAGGTGGACTCTCACGCCCCATATTCCGGGATTACCACGGGCCCTTCTGACGGCAGTAAAGCGGCTGTGGTGCGAGGGTTACCACTCATTTACATTTAGTGTTGGGGTTAAGAAAGAGTGGAGTTGTGCCGCCACTCACCATGTTTAATTAAGTACTGGGACAAATTTATTTCGCAATATACTCGTACATATCAAAGGGATGGCATAAAGTGACGGATGTTCTTGTTGTATTTTAAAACCCAGTGCTAGAGACTTTCAATTACAGACTGTTTGGCTTCGTTGCACAATAAATGAATACGGTATATCATATCTCAAATACCTGAGACGACTTTCGGCTTTGATGTTTCAGCTTACAAAATCAGCTTGTTGCTTTTACTGCTACCCCTGCACGGGCATTAAAGTTCATTACAAGACATGTTCAGCTTGTACATCGACCTTTTATTTTATTTATATTTACGACAGCGTCTGTCGGTGTTTTACTCTCACTGTACCAGCGTATATCGCGAATAAATATGTCCAAGTTCACATTGTGGCGGATACAACCGAAGACAAACCGACACTGATCAAATACAAACATCAGTGAGTAATATCAGCCAGCCAACGTCCACAGTGGCGGAAACATGAGACGATAAACTGACACATATCGATTCTACGAGTATATGTCAATGGGTGATATTAGCCAGTGTTTTCTGGTTTCTCAATACAGCAAACATTCATTCACGCACGCACACGCACACAGAGACATATCGCAAATTGTAAGCCATTCATTCGGCATGGGGCAGAGATTAACTACAGCACTGTGCTGCAATGCCCATTACAGTGCATATGAATTACTGGTCTCACACATGAACATACACTCATACAGCAGCAAATTTGCAACGCACAAACTGATCAAAATTAATCACACCTAATCAAAAGTACTAAAGACCAATGAATGACGTACGCTATAGAACAAGAGAATATTCGAGCAGTGCTTTTACAGTTAAGCCTACGTGTGACACTGTCAACTAGCATCTCTCTCTCTCTCCCCACACCCAAACTGAGTGTTTTAAATGCAGAATAGAGTAACAGAATCTGTTGATTTGAGTTCGTTTTACATAAATAGTTGAGTGAGAGTGGTTACCTTTCAACTTGGGCCTGTTAGGGTGCTGTATCACTTCATATCAACAATTTGTTTTGTATTTTTGTTAAATCTATAACCTGATTCTGACAATTATTGCTGTTATCTCTTCTGTCATTTTAGATTGCATTATAAATTTGCTTTTTTTCATTTAGGCGTAATTTTGTAACATATTTTCCTATCATTTCTTGTATGTGTTCTATATTTATAATTTATTATTTTTCTATGTGTTATTTCCTCTTAATTTTAATGCACTCTTAAATAAAAATTCCACTTTACGCCCTTCAGTTTATGGGAAATTAAAAAATATAAACTTTAAGTAATAAGTAAAAAAGAAGCTGCCTTTATCTTTTCGTCCTCTAATTTCTCTTAAATATCAGATTCCTGCTTTCAATCACGATATTTCGTATTTTTGTTTCTGGCATAGGGTTATGTATGTATGCTCCTTATTAACCTATTTATGTTTAAAAGTATTATTAATAAAATGATTATATCTGTTTATATATAAAGGAAAAATATACAATGCGAAGTTAGACCTTATCAAAAGGCATGGAGGTATTACGCTCCTGCGACCCGTCGGTAATCATTTCACATTCGACACGAAGTAGTACCCAGATTGGACCTCTTTGTGTCATTCTATTTTACTTTGATATTAACTCTTGGTGTGCTGGTGCTGTTTCACTGTTGACTCTGCCATATGTATGCGACACCTATACTAAGAATTTCTAAAAATTTCTGTGAACATATTTCGAATCCCGTGCAAATAATAGCTGTTATTCATGACAATGTCTGACAGTATTAAATGATCACATGTGCAAATCTGTGTCAAGATTCAGGTCCTAACTATAGAGTCATTCCGCTGCACAATCCCCGCAGCCGTAGTCATTTCTTAAAAAAAAACTCTCATTTATTTTATCAATTTCTTTCAATGCAATGCGTAAACACCCCAGTCCATCGTCATACAAATTACTGGATTCATAAAACATTTCATAAACAAAAAACAGACAAATGAATATAACCATTTAAGAGTACCTTATGTTACATTACAAACACAGTAAAACTCCTACCGACACATATATATAGGTAGGAGGCTTACAATGTATAAAATATATCGTATTCCTGAGTGTTATATGCACTTGTTGGTTTTATCCTCATAAAGCGTCATCTTAATAAGTGGTCACTGATTACTTAAAATAGATTTCATAAACATTTTCTAAAGCAGGAGCATTTTATCAGCAATTATAGTTAAATATTCATCAGTATCTCTCAGTACCGGACCAACGTTTTTTTATTGATGATTTTGCTTGTTTCAGCTTACCGTATTTTATAAAGTTATTCCTACGAATCTGAATTTGTTACTGCACCTGTATCTTGGCCATCCATATTCTGTCTTTCGGTGTTATTCAGTTTATCTCCTTTAAACACCAAAAATTTAGAGTCACTCCCATTAAATTTCAAAATTTCATTCCTTACAATATATTATAAAATCTACGCGGATTTCCTTATATAGGCCATTGCTGGTAAACAATGTCTCTGGTAGGTCGCCTATTGTTTATTTTTATTCTACGTTAGACTTGTTACGTTAGAGTGGATAGATTACTGAATACGCGAACCACAAATTTAATTAAAATACCGAGGATTCTACTCGAGTGTCGTATTTCATAGGAAGCTATCACCACCATTTCTGAGTTCTCTGCCTAGCGTAACTTGAAAATAGGGAAGTATATTCGTTCTTTTCAAGAGCAAAATGAACATATGAAAGTAAGAATATGGTTTCCGTTCTCAAGGAAAATGAACTTAAAATCAATTTATCTCTTTCAAAATCCTGAAGGTACTGTTTATGTCGAACGATACCCTGTAAATTCCAGAAAATTTTGAATATCGGTCTTTCAAAAGTTCTCGGACAGAATAAATAAAACGCAATGCATAACAGATAAATTTCATTTAAAATGATTTCGTCCAACATAGCCCCATCTTGTATTAATACAGCGATTCCAATTCGCAATCAGAGCTGCCTTCACGTAGTCACCACAAACGTCTCTTACTTGCTCTCAAGAGTCATCTTGGCGGCCACAAATTTCAAAGTGATGACGGCGCGACGATACCCGTGGCACGGTCGCTGCAGTAGCACGACAAGCACTTCCATCAAACGGGTAATCGAAAATCTAGTTCCGCGATATAAATGACTCAGTCGTGTTGGGATAGTCATAACACTGCAAGTGAACTGATGCGAGTTAGAAGAAAGTATATAAATTTAAAAATTATTTTTGGCCATTCTCTTGTATATTTTATACAGTGAACACCCTACTACTCTTATAAAAGTTAAATCAGTCCCATTACAAGCCCGAGGTGCCAAGAGGTTTCAAGGATATTAAGGTTCCCAGATTTCGTGACAACGGCCCAGGATGGTGGTAAGGTTGTCAGCCTTACGCACCGGCCGTTTTTTATCCCCAGGAAATAATCCTGGAACTCATTTTTGTTAGAGGCTGAGTCGACCCCAGGGCCATAGTGCTGTCGGAAGGATTATGTCAACGAAAATTTCCAATGACACCATCTGGAATCGAACCAGCGCCCTTTAGATTTGTGGCACTGTGCTACTGTGGTCCCCATACTACTCTTACACGAAGTTATACTCTATTTCAAAAGACGGTCACCTTACAAAATGAACATCCTGGCACTGTCTTGTGAATCCCGTTGTGTATTCTCCTGTGCACAACTTGCACAACTTGGGCAACTTTTATAATTAATGCAGAAATTTCAGCAGGCTGTTTTGCTCACCTCCCTCTGTCTCTCGGGTCCTCAATTCTGTTTTCCATCCACATTGTATTCATCGAGGCAACTAAATGCAAACTGACACAGGGTACGGTCAAGTTTTATACTTTAAAATTAGTTAGGTGTTAGCAAAGTTGCAACTCGATTCGACCAGCACAGCTTGTATAACTATGTTCGAGCAACGAACAACTATCAACCACTTGCACGATTTAACACGTGGCTTCGGTTTTTGTTAAAACAATCCATTACATTTTCCGTCAAACACAACCAAATTTTATTCAAATATGGCCACTTGTTTCAGTGTAATTAGACCATCCTCAGGACAACATGACAAAAGCTTTTAAAATAAGGTATAATGTAGTGAGATTGTATTCGTTATATGGGATCCTATACGACTTTTTTTTTAAAGAGATTTATTGCACAGAGTGTATAAACAGTGTGTTCAAGGACAAATAAAAAAATTGTTCCTGTGACCAATTTGAAAAAATATTTAAACTATGCTACAAGTGGAACTGAATAAAATGTATATAAATATATGCATAAATAACGGCAGTGAAAAATTAAAAAAACCTGCTAATTCCGGTAAGCTAATTAAAGCAGTATATGTTTCGTACATTTGTGTTTATATCTCCCACACGACTTACCACGGTTGTTACAATGAAGAATTTGTGTAACTTTTATAACATAGAATTTATATAAAAATATATAAAGACGCCGAGATGGTGATTTCCTGGCCGGCGATTGTGCCTAGGATGTGTCTAAATGATTTTAAAATGACAAATATAGGTAGGAAAGATTAACTTACGAATATAAAGAATCTTAGACACAATTTGGACACAATCACCGACCAGGACGTCATGGAATCGACGTTTTTATATAGTCTTTTATACATTCATTATTATAAGATTTGTAAAAATTCTGCATTATAACAACCAAGATAAGTAGAATGGGATCCCTTATAACAAGCACAATGGCACTGTATCACACCTTATTTTAAAATTTTTTGTTATATTGTCCTGGTGATGGGCTTTTTAGACTGCAACATGTAGTCAAAAAGAAAATTTACCCTAAAACAGGCCACGAAGTTCCAGAGGGAGAGTAGAGGTATAGCTCGACTATTTCTTAACCTCGGCTCTAGATGGGAGTGGGAGGTCAATGTCACGTAACGATCGCTTTACTCCCGGGAAAGAGTACCCATCGTAACATGTAGTCATACTTGAATAAAATTTGTATGTATTTGACGGTACTACAATGGATTGCCTTTAAGTTCATAACACGGTGGGATGTTCTCTTTAAAATTCGGTTTGTATTTGGATTTAAATTTGAACATGCTCTGAAACAAGACAACCTACAATTGTATCCGTCTAACACAACCCATATTTTAGTTTACACAACCCGGCTACAGACACATCTATCGGCTGTCAATAAGCCATCGTCGGGCTGTGTATAAGAAATTATAAAATAAAGCTCCAAACTACAATTAATATTTATTAAACGTTGTGGTATCATTTTTTTTACAAATACTCGTAATATCAAATATAAGAGAATGAATAAAAAACTATAAAAACAAGACATTCATATTTGGTATAAGTACAAAAATGACAGCGTGGGATTCTAGCTGCACATCGTATAAAACAAATGATCTTCAGTTTTTAAATAATCTAGCTGGAATGCAGTTTTCGGGTACTGATATATCTGGCAGATGTGGCGTATATGGTCAGGGAATCCTTAGATGTAAATGTCGAACTCTTAATTAAGAATCTGCAACAAAGGAAGTCGTAGGATTATAATTAAATTTAGAAAAAAATTAGTGTAAAAAAATTAAATTAAATTAACAAGGCAACAAACATTACGTGAAAATTCCCATTATGTTGAATCCAAACATGGAATCAAGTGTCACTTGTAAATAAGATTTAATTATATAAAGCAATAATACTTTAAGAAAAAAACTGTTAAATTCGTGACACATTTTTCGTTGAATTCCGACATAAAAGATTCCACTTGTTGTTCAAGTCTCACTGTTCACTGTAATCATCTAGTTGGTTTTGGTGAGAGGGAGGGTGGAATATTCAGACCTTCATTGTTGATTGTACTTTTGAAGATTTTATTTGGTGTTACAATATGTTTGTCAATCAACTGATTATCACAGATATATTTGGTTGTAAATATGAAAATTTCTCTGTTATTTCACAAAAAGACTCTTTTTATTTAAATGTATACCTTGCCTAATGTTTTAGATTTTCCCATAAGAGTGGCAGATGCATATAGAAAGAAACAATAAAATAAGTAGTGACAAAAGAAAAACGAAGCACTCAACTATAATTTCCTCTTGATCCATTATGTTACCAAAAATTTCACAAGGACTGCATTCGTCCTGGAGTTTAACCTGTGAGCTACAGTTGAAAAAGCTGATGGCTAAATTCCGAAGCTGTTGTTACTTTAATTTCCAGAAATAGTAATAAATAATAAGAATACAAAGGCCAAATTTTAGGTTACAATAGCAAAAGTAAATATAGAAGAAAAATAAAGTAACTCGCATCTTTTGGTTTTATATAAAAACGACAAAGTGTATCCATTAATATGATGAGCAAAATGATGTCCTTATTGGAGGAATGTGCAGTGTAAGTTTGCACACGAGCCTACTAAAATGTTTTCCCTACTTGGAATTACAATCATTATCTATTTTGAAAACCTCTTAAAAATATTTTCCACTTTCGTCCATAGAAGTAAAGCACTGAAGCTTGCTCAAGCTTCCCGTATAAAAAAAGAAAGAAGACGTCGCTGCACTGCCGTCTGTTTAGACCAGTTTAATTAAATTGTGAATTTTTGGCCAGATATAAGGTCTCGCTACACAAGGTAGTATTTTATTAAAACCCGTGTTGCATTTAACTAGGTTAGATGTGAGGTAGGAAGAGCAAACCAAGAAAGGCCACAGTGCAGTGTGAAAGTTCAATTCCGCGGAACAGGCTAACTTTTTTTTTTCGATTTTCGGTAAATTGTGTAGCAGACCGCTCAGGCGAAAGCTGCTAGTCTAGAAAAAAAAAACTTCGGTTAGAAACACCAGCACTGAAGAGATAGAGAAAGGCTGAGGAAGAAAAGTAAATAAATGTGGCACTATTCACAGCAACGAGAAGGATTTTATGCATCGTTAGAGACGAAACGTCGAACAGCACCTTAGTACACGTATGAAGACGAGCTGTGCAGATATATTTACATTTACCACCGGCGATCATCAGAGATATAGACAGTCTAACAGAGTAAAATGTATGATAGAAATATTGATAAAAGTGTGACGATACTTCCTAGTTACAGCTTATGATATGCTGGTTACTGGCTACTGTTGAAGACTTGGTCACTGCATAAGATAGCTGGCTACAAAACAAGAACAGACCGACATATTAGTCTTAGATTTTAAAGATTTTTATAATACGCGGCAAGAGTTTTATGCTCAGCATATGTTTATAAAAAATCTAAACCTCTTTAAAATTTCGTTGTTCTTCATTTCTCGGGAGGGTCTCGGATCAGATATCTTTTCGTGTTCCGCCTGCAGACTTTTATAGCTGCTTTTTACATTTGTATAGGATATTCGTGATTTTTTCCCCCATTTACGTTGGGCTGTGGTGCAATATATGTTTTATACACTCGTCGTACTTCATCCTTTAATTGTGATCAATTCTGCCCTGTCCGGTAACTTCTCATTTCCCTTAAAAATATTTAATTTTTTTTATATTTTTTGCGTTTCATTGTTTGTTCAGGAAATTCACCCACAAATATATTTCAGTTCCCGTTCATACAAAGTGCCTAAAGCCGCATTTGTTATATACAAAATTGTTCTACATATCCTTTGAAAATGGTTATTTAATGTTTTCTTTTAATTTTCCATACATGAACATGAAACACGATGTTTTATTAATGAATTCAGTGTTATTACTGTATGAAATCCCCCCCCCCATGGCGCAACAACCCCTAGTAGGTCAGGTCCTCCTCATTATCGATTCTTCACGATCACACTCAGACACACCACACTCGGCAAGACCCCCCTGACCGTGTTCAGACTGTACGATATACAAGGTGGAATTCATTCAGCTCTTGGCTTATGGATGTCGTAAGGGCTTCACGTCTTAACAAAGCAGATTGGAGCATGAAACTCTATATCGACTCCATTATAACGTTAATATATATATATATTTCTATAGAATTTATTTTTTAAAACAAATTTTGATTAGATGTTGCAGTATTCTGAAGAAGTAGTCACAACAGCATATTAGGTATAAGGAATGCAATTACATACATAAAGGGAGAATTATATTTGAATCTATCTCAGGAGTAATTTCATCTTCAGACTAATGGCTACTATGGATCTCAGTGATGGGCTTCAGTTTTGAATACTTTATAAGAAAATGCGAGTCGAAACAAAGTAACGATAGTTGTTTTGTAAAAATGGGAGTAATATTTGTATCCAACACTAGGAGATTCAAAACCACCATGTTTTTGTTGGAAGTATTAACATAGATTCACAATTTGCAGTGTATTGTTCCCACAGGAGTCAAATGTAATTTTGCTTGGTGTACAGAGAAGAGATATATTTTTGATTTACGGCACTTCGCGGTGTAATTTACAGAATAGCTAAAAACGGACACCAAGATAATTAAGCTAATGGAACACACCGAACAGATGTTACGTCAAGTCATTAATTCTTGGCATGATAGGCCCTATATCTTCTAAGATTAATTTTTCTTCTGTGCTGAAAGGGCATCTTGGATTCAATACATAAATCACTTTTATAATTAACGCTTGAGATAGTTCTAACCATGCTGTTCAATTTATACCCCCTCCTCTGTCCAGCCGTCATATATTATTTATTCCTCTTTACTACATACGAAATTCAAGTTAAATTTGACCAAAAAAATCAGTCCCATTACAGGCCCGAGGTGCCCAGAGGGTTCCAGGAAGTTAAGGTTCCCAGATTACGTGACATTGGCCCAGGATGGTGGTAAAGTTGTCAGCCTTAAGCACCGGGCGCTTTTACTCCCAGGAAATATTCCTGGGACTCATTTCTGTTAGAGGCTGAGTGGACCCCTGGGTCATAGTGCGATCGGAAGGATTTTATGTCAATGAAAAATTCCAATGTCACCATCTGGAATCGAACCAGCGACCTTCCGATTTGTAGTACAGCACCTTAACCACTGCGCTAACGTAATGAAAGCAACTAATAATACACACAATGCACTTTAAATTGGTTCTCCGAGCAGAGAAAAATACGGGATCCTTCTATTAACGTGATTTAGCCGAGATTTCCGTCACTTTATCTGCGCTGGAACCATAGACGCTCGTCCACTTTTGTGTTATGTCTCACATGCAACAGTTCAGTGTGCAGTAGCAATGTTATTTCCTGAGAAATGAATGCTTAGGGACAATAATTTTGCAAGGTACATAATTTGTCATGGCAGAAATGTCGCCTAAAGTGGAAGCTGGAGGGGGTGGAAGATATTTGGTGGCATCCAAGCAAGATTTTATACGAAAATTTGAAGTTATGTACCTTTGCAGCGATTAGATTTGCTGAAATGACGACACACATAGGAGGGGTAAAATATTATTTTTGGCATGTAAGTACTGGTTCACGGTTAGGCAGTTGGGTTATGATAAACCTATACGGTATTATTATGCTTGGCAGGTAGAGAATATGAATTTTAAAGTCGGGCGAAATATTTAAGAAAAGTAGCAGACATGTTCGGTTTGGACATAACCCTCGAAAGAGAAACGCAAAGGCGGAATAAGAAATTCCCGAACACGAACTTGTTTACTGTATAAGAACAAATAACATAAGATATTAGTGGGCTACATTAAATTTTCAGAAAAGAGAAAATTATAAACGTTTTTGTATATGGCTAGGCGTAAGTGGGAAAATCGAATGAGAAAAAGAACACTAGGAGTAGGATTGAAGTGCTCTAGTAAATATTGGTAAGGCGAGTAATTAGAATAAATATTTATGGGTAATGAGTGTTATTAAATAAGTACACAGGACTGCGCTTTGCGAGAGCTTGGTGTTGGCAGGCGCAACCTTCTGCACTTCGTACTCAAACAGAACAACAACAACAACAACAACAACAACAACAACAACAACAACATAACAACAAAAACAAAACAAAACAAAAACAAAAACAAAAACTACTACTACTACTACTACTACTACTACTACTAATTCTATAATACAAAGCAATTCATTTACGAATTTTCTCCGTGCTCGCTAAACAAAACGAGGAGGACCATATACCGGATATTTTAAGGAAAATTTGCCATATTCGGAGAACTTTTGTTGGGTTAATCCATATAGATAGTACCCAACATTACTCTATCCAAAGTTGAAATATCAGGGAGATAATGACAAGAAAAGATTGAGAGCGGCTTTATATATTTCCTGATTACGAAATACGTATTAGAACAAGGAGGAATTTGTAAGTCTCTAATGTTAAAATTTGTACTTAATATGTGAATAACACAAAAATATCAATTATTTCCCTCCATGGCGCAACAGCCCCTTGTAGGCTAGGGCCTCTTCATTATCGAGGCTTGACTATCACACACAAGACACACAGCACTCAGTAGGACTAACCTGGACAAGCGATCAGTCCGACGCAGAAATTCTACCTGACAAAATACAACGCTCACAACAGACAGACATCCACCCATGCCGCGGCGGGATTCGAAACAGCAATCCCAGCAAGCGTGCGACTGCAGACCAACGCCTTAGACCGCCCAGCCATTGGGATCGGCAAAAACATTAATTAAGCAACACTTGGACTAGATTCGTACAAGGGGTTCGAAGCAGCAGTCCCGCCGTCGCATGGCTTATCTTAACAGTCGGATCAAGGACGTACCTGCGCATTGTACGGATAACACATCACGCTAAGCATGCACTGTAGATGGAACTAAAAGCACACCACATTTTCAAGTGTAAATTTCTACTTGACAGTTCAACTTTTGGTTTAGCTATTGGTTATATCGATGTAATTTAACCTAAGTAACGTTTTCTCGCACTATGACAGATTCTCCCTGAAACACCCTATATTTAAGGGAACTCCCTCGCTTCACGTTATGAGCAGAATAATGTCATTATAATTATTGCGTGTATTTGAGAGTTAGGCCGATCCCAGTGGCCGGGCGATTTAAGGCGTGGGTCTGCGGCCGCTTGCTTTCTGGGATTGTGGGTTCGAATCCCACCGGATCATGGATATCTGTCGTGAGTGTCGTATGTTGCCGGCTAGAGGTTTCTGGTCAGGCTCATCACTCTTCCAGAGAAGTCCTACCGAGAGTGGCGTGTCTGAGTATGATCATGGATCCTCGATAATGAATAGGCTTTGGTCCTGGGGCTACTGGGTCATGGTAAAAAAAATTAAGAATTAGCCTTATATACACCAAATTTCTTATAGCTTTTTACTCTAGATCCTGGTCCTAAGAGAACGTCCGGTCAGAAAATTCATAAGCACATGCGACGGACTGCCAATGCCTACGGAGGCACCGATATTTAAAATTCAGAAAGGTTGCTGTAGGCCCTACCTTACTTCAAAATGACCACTGTCGGTGTGCATGCATAAACAACATTTAATCAGTGGAAGATAAGGATAATTCAAAGGGTTTTCAGCATCGAAATTCTACGAAGTGTTCCTTTGTACAGCACAGAGTGCAGACAGAGAAATATCGCTAGCGAACTGTAAGTACCTACATAATGCCTGGCACTGCGACAACATGATGTAAATCGGTGAAAAGTTCCACGTGCTTTGTGTAATAAGTAATAAACTGAATATATATTACATTATTGTGCATACTGTTATGTACTACTTGCTTTGCATTTTGTACAGTACTTCCGTCATGTAACCTCGTTAAGTCGTCCAATGGAACACGTCCCTACCTGTGAAACTCGTTCTTCTGGGATATGACCCTGCATCGCTGGGTGCTTAGGACATTGGAACCCTTGAAGATGAAGGCAATACTTTAATTCGAAACGTCAGGAACGGATTACCCAGTGACCCAAAGTCATATCTAAAAAAAACGCATCCCTCAACAGAACCGCTGTGAAAAAAATTAAAACCAGCAAATCCATGCCTGCTTGAGAATGTGCATCGAAACCGCAACAGGAAATGTTTGCGAGTTTCTGAGCCATGTTTATAGACCGTCCTGAATGGCAATGGCCGCAGGAGTAGAACCCTGCGGTACTGACATAAAGTTATCTGGCACTCTGCTCACCCGCCCCACACACGAATATATATATATATAGTGTAAACAAATACATATGTATGAACGGCTGGATGGACAGATGGATCGATGGTTAGACAAATATATACATGGGTGGATGGATAGGGAGATATATAGACAATAGTTATATAGGTAGATAGATAGGTAGGTGGGTTGGTTGAGTCACTAGAGACAGATATTTGTGCCCCGGGCGGAGTTCGAACCCGTAATAGCAGCAAGCGAGCGGCCACAAACCAATGCCTTCGCCCCGTGGCTACCGAGACCGGCTATTGTGAATATTTGAGGGAGACCAATAAGACAGTCGCGGCGCAGTGACGTGGTACACAGCTAGCTTCCTTTTTACGTGCCTCCTTTATGGCACTGCATGCCTAAATGAAACTGAGGCTGTTTTATTGCGGAGACTAATACAATGCTGAGAAGGTTAGCGGGAATATATTCGTGGGTTAGACACCACTAGCACAGTATGGAGAAGAAACCAACTAGATGTCACTTTGTGTTATCCTTTATTTCTCCTATTACAAGTTGCTCAACATGTTTCGGGCAACCGTGTGCCCATCATCAGGAGATGACGACTGCGTAGTGTTATCGCCACATGTTGGTATTGTGCTGTGGCTGCAAGAAGGCTGTCAGACCCTGTTAGCAGGCAGTGTGTCCATTGAGGAGTTCGTAGCTACTTCCATCTACAGCTGAGGTTAAAGAAAGTCTAAACTTATACCTCTACATCCCTCTGTGCCTTCATAGCCTGTTATAGGTCTAACTTTATCTCTTTATCTTTATCTTCGAATTTCAACACATTCTGTAGGTATCGTCGTAATGATGTACAAATCCAATTAGGTGTAACTGAAAGTCTACTGTAGTACAAACACCACAATCTTTCTCCCTGTCATTTCGTTAAACAGTACCGTGTAAATATTTCAAATAAAAGTTATGCACAATATTCAGACCCATATTCTCCACCACATGCGAAATTTCTTATTTTGAGCTGTCATGTAAGAAAAAGATAAGGTTTAATTTGGGTTTACTGTAAAGACACGTTACATTATAATGATGAGAACCAAAATTAGACCGTGACATTACATTTAGCCACACAATCAGTAACAACTTTAATCTTAGTAATTAACAAACTTGATGCACAAATTATCGTTTTATAATAAACTTATTATAAAACAAGAATTTGTGGATTAAGTTGTTTAATTATTAAGATTATACTGAGATGCGCGGTCAGCAAAACATCAAAATCAGTAACAGATTTCATCAAAAATTCTTGCAGCGTTTTCGATGAAGAGGTAATGGACAGACAAGCCCTACGCTATATATTTATATTGTGATATTTATAAAAATAAAATAATGGCATTTCTCATGTATGTTTATGCAATCTGTTGAAGGGGACATATAGGCTTAATAAAATTAAGAATTTAATATTTAATTTATAAAACATCAATGACTTTCCAAGTTGCTGCAGGACCAGTGTAAGGTTAACGGTACGTGATTACAGTAATGTATGACGCAAGACTCAGTTTCATATATTTGTTATTTTACAAAAATTTAGAAGTACTTGCACCCTCCATATATACTGACGGACAATGCACAATTTTATTAAAATAGGTAGGAAAATTTAAAAAAAATGACAAACTCATGATCATGGAGGGAACAAAGTATACAAAGCAAAAGAATACGCGAAAATACAGATATATTTCTACCTTTTTCACCTAAAAAAGAAAGCAGTGAGGTAGGGTGTTCAGCTTCAAAACTAACTGTCCTCTTTTATCTTCCCCATTCTCTTCTGTTCGTTGCTCACCGCACAGTCACAGTCTCTGCAAACCAGGTAATTTTTTACCGCAATAAAGGGAGCAAGATGCGACCTGGTTCGGTTCGTCTAACACGGGATTATCCTTGATACCAAAGAGCTGTATTTCTGGCCGGCTTTTTATATTCCTACTTCGTACTCTGCTTTGAAATGTGTCATTAGCAATCAGGATTGAATTTGGATATAGTCCATCTTGGTACTTTAATTGTGCTTTCTGTCGGGAATTAGTAGTATTGAACTAAATGTGGCCATAATGAAACATGACAGGCAATGTACATATACCGTAATATTAAGGCGCGTTCGTACAACCACTGTTGCCGAGGGAAAGCAATGTGTTACATATTCTGAGAGTGCGTTTGTAGCTTTAGGTGTCCAGCATGCAATAAGCATGAGCCTTACTGTCATCTGTGGCCTGTTCGGCTGTACAATATTTTTCCACATTGTCTCATAAACATCACGAATTTCGAAAAAAAATAGTTACTGAACACAAAATGTGTGTTTAGAATTTCTCTACAAATTTGTGTGAAACATTTCTCATTTTAAGTAGAACTGAGCGAGATATGATCACAAATGTCCATTGGTCTTCAGGTACAGACCCAATTATTCTTGTCAGAATGAAATGAAATTTCAAATTTTCGACAGATTTTTGGAAAATAATCAAATATCAATTTTCATGAAAATCCGTCTAGTTGGAACCAAGACGTTCCAAAAATGGACGGACAGATATGAGAAATCTAATGGTCGCTTTTTAAAATTTTGCAACAACTTCTAAAAACGTAAAATCATCTAACATAAATTTGTTTTAGCTTGTCAACACATCTGTGGAATTTGAAGAGATAGAGACAGATGCTTAAGCAACGGTCCGGTAATTGACTAAACTTCAAGACGCTGATGACCGGGTAATTTGATTAACACAATTAAAATTCTGCGTATTTCAATTTAAAGTGATTTCATGCATACCAGAAGTCTAAAACGTTTTTGAGCCCTTAATTAAACGCACGTGCTTGATATTAATTTTTTTTTCGTTTTTACTGACTGTAGAGGCGAGTATTTGGTTGTAATTAATAATTACACTCACTAATTAATTACACTAATGGAGCCATAAACAGCAGGATCTCTCATATTTGGTATTCTATTCACACAATGTTATTTAATACATTATATCTTTTTTTCCTTCGTTCAGCTGCATCCTTTCTTAACTTTCAGACTTTCGATTCTTCTTTGATCTACGTCACATTTTACTGCCACGCAGAATCCAATGTCATTAAGACCGTTCTGGGTTGTTTTCTGAACGGACACATTTAGGGTTGAACTACATGGATTTAAAATGGGTTTACTCTTATACTGTAAATTTCGAATGAAAGAAATGATTGAATATAAAGTGAAAAATAGAGTAACATGATTCCAGGTGTAGTTTCGTCACCGTCATAAACATATCTGTTGCAGTGTACTTGTCGCCAGCGAACTGCATCACGTCATTATAACGACTAAGGTACTAACTTTCCTGGAAAAGAATCGTTAGACGACTGAGCAGAAACGTAGAATGTTATGATTTCGTAGAAAGGAAAGTAAAGCCTTCAGGTAAGTACAGGGCAGTTAGATCTACAGGACATATTTCCCTTGCTTTAGTATGTACCAGCAATGCTACTGTTATATACATTATTTGTTCAGAAGCATCATTCTTACCGGGCACTTTGACCGTCTGTTATACAATGAAAGCATAACGTTTCGGAATACGGTTCTGCTTCTGTCTTCTGGTGTATATCTATCTGGTGGATCGCTTAGGAAGAGGCACCCTCAATCGCAAGGTACACGGCTTTAAGTGCTAATAGAGGACTGACAAAGTCCAAAGAAACAATATTGTTTCAGAATACGAAAAGCCATCATCGACGCACCATGTGACTGAATACACTGAGATACGCGCTTCAAAATTTACATTCACCTATGAGATTGTGACAGAGGGCGTTAATCACCGGTAAGAGGTTTCCCGTTGAAAATTCAGCGCTCCCCATCTACAATTGAGGAATACACAACGAACTGGACATCCAAGGAAATATTTAAATGATTGCTTCGGCTGGATTAACCCACTGATGTTTTTCGGCAAACTTGTTTCAAGACCGGATTAAAACCGAAGTAATCTAATTTACTTGGGACAATATTACATAAGACACATAGAGGGTGTCCCAGGAGGAATGTGCCAGACTTCGGAAGGGTGTTCCTTATGTTAAAGTATACCGATATAACCCAAAACACCTATGTCCAAAGTTGAACGGTTACGGAGATAATGGCCAGAGAAGT
>Ga0136643_10003005_pt1 | contig 22406 bp, 18 predicted proteins | sample TergutLab28metaG_FD_96883 | JGI IMG/M metagenome (GOLD analysis project Ga0136643, IMG submission 96883) | Labiotermes labralis P1 segment gut microbial communities from Petit-Saut dam, French Guiana - Lab288 P1 (version 3) (version 3) | ecosystem: Host-associated > Arthropoda: Insects >... | reverse complement strand
TTTGGGGGTTGTTTTTTTTTTTTTTGGGAGGGGGGGAAAGGAAATTGGCGTGGTTTTTTTGGGGTTGTGGTTTGATGAAAAGGGGCCGGGGGGGGGGGGGGTCCGATGCTTCTGTGTGTTTGATTCCAATTTCCTGATTCATACATGGTTAAGTTTCTTCCGGTATAATTCTTTTAGCACAATATTTTTATATTACTGGCTGATCATTCATTTTGGTGATGGTTTATCTTTGGTAGGAAGTCTATTTTTTATTTATGTCTGTGTTGACTCAACAGTATAACTTCCAATTTCAAAGAAAAGAGAACGGGAGTACAAGTAAATAACAAACAAAGAGATGAACTGGGAAAGGTAAGATAAAAAGACAGCAATATGCTTCAGTTTAGTTAAGTATGAAAGTCAGTAAACAAAAAACGTTTACACTTAATTTTATTGAATATAATCCCAAACAGAGTACAGATATTTTAATGAATGAAAATGTAAGGTAGTGTATATAAAACATGATTAATAGAAAAATTTTGCCTTCTAAATGTGTCATTGTTCCTACGGATGGTATTAACAGCTGATGTGCAGAAGGAAAATTTCTTGCTTAAAGAATGGAGATATTATATACAACTCACTCGGAGATTCCAAGTAGAAACGCTAAGCTGTCTAGTGTCCAAAGCGAAAAGGCAGAATTTGAAACTTTTGTATGTGTTGATTAAGAAATGTCCATCATCCAACAGTCTCCTCCCACATAATATACACAATTACATTTAGACTAACGCACTCATATAAATATAAATACATATAACGGGTTGAGGAAATACAAGATTACAGCAAGATCTGCAAACAGCAAGTGGATTTATTCTCACCTGTTAGCGTCAAGTGGCGCACCAGAATTCAAAATAGCATAGGCTTACCCTAATTTAGATTAAATTACGGTAAATTGTGAGGACTTCTTTCTCATCGAATGTGACGCTGTGTCACTAGATAATCCATTCCCACCATTTCGAAGGATCATGATGCATCTTTAAAGGTTTAGAGGTCTAGGCCGGCAATCGAAACCCTGAAGATAGAGGTGTTTTGTTGCGTCGAAACGTCGGGATCTGATTACACAGTGACAGGGCGTCAGGTCCCAGAACTGTGTCTTAACAACCACACCGTTGTGATTAACTCAAGACTCGCAACGCAGGAAATAAACAATGAAGGAAATACAAGAAAATATTGTACTGGAAACTGGATCAGCTAAATAAATGCACTGAGGATATAAGTGATCGACGTCATTAAAATAAGCTTTCGATTATCTTAGTACTCTGAAGTCTATAGTGGAAACAGTAAGGGCTATACAGAATGAACAGAGTTCGTACATACCATTTTTTTTGACAGAGACCATCCCGTTGCGTAGTAACAAAATTATATAATGTAATATATTCCGTCTATACACAACTATATATCAGCATCGTTTTGTACCTTAAAAAGTGCTCTTTATTGGCCCGATGATGACCGTCTTACGGTCGAAACATGTTGCCATAATGTAATCAGGTTATATAATATCACTATGCTAATATACATTTGTGTATAGACGGTATATATATATATATATATATATATATATATATATATATATAACAGTATATAATTTTCATGCATACCGGCCAAACCTTAACACTATTTTGGAAGTGCAATATTTCTACGTTGCGATACACTAGCGTGGCTTTGCTGAAAATTCTGCGCTGAGTGGTTCCTTTTCCTCATATCATGCTAGCGGAGTTCGTTGATTTTTCCCCGGATTGCTCTTCATCCTGTCGTAGTAAAAGCTTCAGTCTTGCTTTCTCTAGAGCGATGTTTCCTCGGAATTTACTAAAATGAACAGGACAAAGTTTTATTTTTGTGTGTGTGTTACAACGCATGTAGGCACAACAAAGTTCACAAGCCTTTAAGTGTACTTCCCGAACACGGACGCTTCGCAATAATTTTCTGCCCAGATGCAAAACTTAACGGACGGACAATTTTGCGGACATGGTGAATTACGTAGCCTACACGTGCATATTGGTTACACGTACATAAAATAATAATTTTGCTAGATTATTTTTATGGATGTAGGAAAGAAGACAATTTCCAGTGTCTAAAAAAAATGATTTTAAACTAAGAAAGTTGTCAGTGCGCTTAGCAATTTAGGTTTATTACAAGTTAAGGAATGCCGTTGTTTGTACAGGGAACTTGACGTTATTAAGGAGCGTGAAATTTATGGACCTACAGCAATGTTCCCGAGGCATTCCTAAGGTCAACGGCTGAATTCCGATCCCACTGGACGTGTTATCTAAGGCGCAGATATTGGGGTTTTTTGGTCCCTCAATTGTTGGAATTGCGGGTTCTAATCCCGCTGAAGGCATGGGTGTTTTTCAGTTGTGTTTGTGGAGGGTTGTGCAAGTACAGACTCACTTGTTCAGAAGAGTTCTACCGGCGGTGTGTGTGTGTGTGTGTGTGTGTGTGTGTGTGTGTGTGTCTAGTTTTGTGTAATCTGGATACCTCAACACTGAGGCGGCCTGGGGCAGAGTTTGGCTGTACAGACGCAAAAGAACTGCTGGTCACACTTCTTTATTTTGACTTTGACAGTGATGTTATAATACTATTGTTACGTGTTTCTTTTAGAAAGAATAGAAGCATTGTTTTGAATTCCATTATTATCAAAATATGTAGAAGCTCTAAGAAATAAATAAAAAATCCGGACTTTTTTTTAGAAATTCAAGCCGTAGGTTGCAAATTCTGCGTCGAAATAGAGGACACGCATGGTGAAAAGAGGGTGTGTTGTAGCTGAAACCTACGGTTAGTTGGAGTGGGGATAATATACACCAAGTTTCTATGAGGAATCTTCTTGTATCAAGGAACATTCGGAAGAACGGGAAAGTTGTATGAAGGTATGAAATGGATGTTAGGGTGATAGGATTTGAGGTAAGGTGGTGGATGTACCTTATTCGTCATAGGGTTTGTTGACGGTTCTTAATTTCACTCGTTTTACTTACCATTTTCTTGCTGTAATAACGCGGATTTACAACAAAATGTTATCCCGATTTTATTCTTGTTTTTATTAATTAACTGAACTTGTTGCTGCTGTTGTTGTTGTTGTTGTTGTTGTTGTTGCTGCTGCTGCTGTTGCTGTTGCTGTTGTGACTGCTGCAGTCACCTAGTTTATCAGCTAAATGAACTTATCCCTGAAACTTTGGTGTTATACTGCATTGTATTGTGTGTGATGAAAGGCCTCAAGAAATACCATACATCATTCTTGAAACAAAATGTTCTTTTTCATTTCAGGCCGTGTCAGACCTGCTTCTAGGAGTATTCTGCATGCCATTTACCTTGATAGGACAACTTCTACGTAACTTTGTGTTTGGAGCCGTCATGTGCAAACTCATTTCTTTCTTTCAAGGTAAGCGAATTATTTCGCCCATGTTACTAACGTGCAGATTCTGTAAAAAATATTTTCAGACCACTGTCATGGTTTTTCCATCCTAATACAAACTTATTTTCGAATATTCGTGTTAGAATGTGTTCATGATCTAGCTATACGTTTCGGCAATTCCTGCCGTCTTCCGACGTAGCAGTTTAATGTCAAACCATTACCAACAACCTGCAACGTGCCTGCCACACAGTGTACCTACCGTTGGTCCTGCACCAACCGATGACAAACAGACATATATATGCGCAGAAGTGATGTTGACTTTTTTCTGTGTTGCATCATTGAAAACACAGACTGCAAAGACTTTGAAATACAGAGAGTATAGTTTCAGAACAATTAAAAGAAAACTTTTCAGTTTGTGATCTCAACGCCACACCAAATATTTATACGGCGCAGTGGAAATGGTGAAAACAGCTGCATGCCGCTAGAACTAAAACAGTAATGTTCAACGACTTAAAATATATAGTATTTAATAATTCTGTGAACTTTCTTCAAGTAATATGCCTGAAGAATTTAGACAGTATTTTATGTTATATTGTTTAAGACAGGTTAATTGTAATTTGTCATTTGTGCATAGGGCATGACAAAAAGTACTGTTTCCACTTAAATAGTTAAATAGGTTTTCGCGTTACGTATTCACGCGTTTTAAATTCTGTGACTATACAAGCAGTCTAGTCGCGGGTGAAATTTGAATGCCATGCCCATTATTATAGATTCAGATTCCAAACAATGGAATATGTGCAAGAAAAGCAGAGAAACTTCTAATGATCGATTTATTACTGTCAATTGTATCTTACCTAAAGATTTGTTATTTTCACAACGTTGCTACATACATCCCATTTTTAATGAAGAAACAAGCAATATAATTAGTTTTTGATGAAATGTTCCTCCTGTCGTGGTTCTTCTAACTTCCAATTTACCAACAGTACTGTTGACGGTGTAGGCAGAATAGTGGTCAGCCAGGGAATCCTTTATATTTGTGTGCCCGCACGGTGTTTCAAATCGTCTTTAAACCCCTGTCGGTCACGGATTACAGCAGTGAATGCTTTTGCCTACATAAATATACTAACAATTTACTACTTTCCTTTATACGTTGTTATGTTATTAAACATATTTTCATTTAGTGTGCTTACGAGAATTAGTCTTATGAGATTTTGCGCCTGTTTTTTCCTATAAATTTTTTGATCAGTTGGCCGCCATTCACAAAAATTTAGGATGAAACGTCATTGGAGGCCCCGCCAAATTCTCAATTTTTAATTTCCTATAATCAGTAATAACAAAATTCGGACATGCATACAAGACAGTATAGATACATAGGTACAGTCAGTCTATTTTTCCGTGAAACTAGTGTAGTGCTACTAAAATCTTTAACAACTCTGACGTAATTAGAGTCTCGTAACCTAGTGAAGGAAAGGGAGTCATATGACAAAAAGTGTTGGATATTAAATATGCTATATTTCAGACAGTAAACAGTACAGGAAAAACAATACACCCTACGTACATAAACACAGGAAAAGAACAGTTCGAACAAGTAAATTCATTTAAATACTTAGGAACAATGGTGAATATTGACAGCTCTACTGAGGAGGAAATTAAAGAAAGAATAGCAGCAGGAAATAGGGCATACCGTGTTCACAAAAAACTATTTTCATCAAAATTAATATCATGAATCGTCAAACTACAACTTTATAACACGTTAATTCGCCCAACAGTAACTTACACCTCCGAAACATGGGTGCTTAAGGAAAATATGACAAATAAACTGATAATTTTTTAAATAAAGATCACGAGGAAAATATTTGGTCCTACAAGAACAGCTGATGGCTACTGGAGAATTAAAACTAATCAAGAAATAAATGATATATTAAAAGGACAAAATATAATTGGGTTTATTAAAAAACAAGGATTAAACTGGTTAGGCCATGTTGAACGCATGGCTGAGGATAATATTGTGCAGAAGGTTAAGAGATGGAAACCCCTGTCTAAAATACCAATTGGAAGACCTAAAACACGTTGGGAAAATGACGTTTTGGAAGATATAAAGAGCATAAACATAAGCAATTTGAAGAAAGTAGCACAGAAGAGAGATAGTTGAAGAAAGTGTTTGAGCAAGCCAGAACCTTACACAGATTGTAGCGCTTTATAAGAAGACGAAGCAGCGTCGTCCGTATAACTATTAACCTACGGACGGGACAGCTAAAGAATCATGGCACATTTCCGACAGGAGTAAAAGTGTGTCTTCTCGAATGCATCCAGACTGATTCTGGGGCACACCCAACCTCGTGGTTAGTGTATGTTAAGGGTAAAGCGGACGAGGCGTGATGCTAACATTTTACATTTATCTAGTTCAAAATTAAGAATGTGTGGAGCTGTGCCTCCACTCCACCATATGCCTTCTTATCGTACTCAGGGGCAGAATTACTTTTCCTCCCAGTGGACAGTGCCTAAACTTATTTCGTATAATGAACTAAATAACGGCACTAAAATTTAGAGAGAAATCTGGCGGAAAATCATGACACTAAAAGTGTAATGGAGATGGAAGTGTAACTTAAACAGGCTAAGATTTATGTGTCAGTTGTATTGTAAAATGTGCGTTACAGTAGTATGATATTCGGCCATATATATGCCTTTATTGCTGGCCACATTAAAACACCCTTCACATTCATACGTTCTCTAATTTCCATGACAATTCTCGCCACTGTCTTTTTTCGTCATCCTTTGCATCCCTTTCCTTGCTTTTGTTTCCGTGATTATGATTCATGATTTACCGCTTCACGCACGACGGTTCCATTAATTTACTGCCGTCAGCAAGATTTCCTCTAATCTGACATTCGAAGTTAAGTAGTTCTGAATTACTTACTTTCAGTGTGACAAGCATAAATGTGCTTGCTTTTCCAGAGTCATCAGAATACTTTTCAGGACTGTTAACCACTTCGAGAGAGTCTGTAAATCTGTGACCGCCATGATTTTTGTTCAGCGCCAGCAACAGAACAATAGCTCCCTCGACTGATTCCCGTGATATAATCACAGTCAGTACAGGTTCTATATTTGCGAAATTGTCCGTCATGTAATCTTATGTTCTTATAGGATCTCGTATGTAAACTGAAATGGAGTGTTAAATGGACAAAGACAAGAATTTTAAACGCCGATAGCTGACTGAATATCAATTGGTTGAAGCTGGCACTAGGATTAAATACTTTCTTCCAAATCACCTCAGACACCTTACCTTAGATGTCTGAAATTCTAAGTGATCAGCACAAACTAACACATAACTCCTGAAAATGAAACCGGTTAAGGCAGAACGTTGCATGAACGAAAACGCGTGGTCCCACTAAATGAGTGGATCCTTGGATCCTTCATTTTCTGCCCGATGACGAAATGAACTCTCAACTGATTTTGTTTCCCGATGACACTTCTTTTCACTGATGCTTCACCGACCAACATTGTGACTTGTATTCTGAAGGTCCTTAGTTAGGACCTCGGTCTGACTGAGAGTTTTCTTGATTTTCCCGTCACTCGGGATTAATTGCGGGGTAACACCTCACTTAGGCTACGACTTCTTCCCACACTCTTTCGAATAAATTATTCATCAGCACTGATATAAATAAATACAGTACGCAGACCATTTGGAACTGGAGTTCACAGAACCTTAAAATACACAGATTGCGATTATATTGTTAAAAACTTCGTGTACGATGCCATGCAAGGTAAACGGTAACAGATGGTCCTATTTTCTTCGACGGCGCAATTCATTCTATATGGGCATTTGGAGCAGATACACCGGAAAGTTTTAGAATGACCTCCTCCTGTTCGATTGTTAAAAGCGGCCGTGTTGGGAGCTGATCACACCTCCACCTGCTACCGAAGTTCAGAGTTAGTGGAGGTACACGTCTACATCTCCATATGCCTTTATGGCAATCAGAGAGAAAAGTTTACCCTTTTAACATAACAGTAACGTCAGTATGAACACACACACATAAACATACACATACACTTGTGTTCTTCCACAAGGAATGAGGCAATTTTCTTTCGGTTGACACTTCTATGGACGTACTGTCGGGGACACAACTGCTAGTGCTGGGTTGTTGCCAGTGCTCTACATAGACCTAATGTTGTGTCAAAATTATTTAAGGCTAACTGGGATCGCAAAACGAACAAATTACAGGCAAATTCCTGAGATAATTAAAGAAATGTAAATAAAATATCGCATGGGATTTTTAGTATATTTCCCAAGTATAACTGCAACATGTGAATATAAACTTGAGACAGAGGTGACATGATTGAGTGTGGAACAGCAGATATCATTTCCAGCATCTGCTTTGATAAGGTTATGTTTTTTGTAATAGGTTCAGACTGCAGGCCCTGATGTGTTCAGGCTAGCAGTCTGAAATTCGAAACATGTGGTTGAACCGTGTGGCCTCCGATTTGCCTGTACGACCGTTTCAAATACCTTTGATGTTCTCGAAATTTTCTAACTACATAAATGTATGTATGTATTTATGTATGTATGTATGTAATGTATATATGTATGTATGTATTTACACATACGTACATACATACATAATAGACATACATACATGCATGCATAGGTGCATACATACATACATACTTACATGTATGTATATTTATATACGTATGTATGAGAGCGCTGAATTACCTATTGTTTGCCAGGTTTCTCTCAAACTGAAATGAACTTTTACATACCATAGCTTAAATGTCACAGTCCATGTTACCGTAGTCATAATTGTGGACTGGACTAAGGCATGGACTAAAGATAAATAGTGGTTCGACTCCCGATAGGAACAACAGCAAGATCTGGTCAAATGGTACTGGCTTAGTTTCTCCTGGTGTAAGGACAGGGGCATGAAACTGACCTCACACATCCATCTAGAGCCGAGGTTAAGAACGAGTGGAGCTCTAAATGTACTCCCTCCATGCGCCTTCATGGAGTGCACAGGGATAATTTTAATTTCCTTTTATGTATATTGCCAGTTCCCTCATAAATTCATGCGTATGTTTGTAATTACGTGTTTTTACAAACACATATTACATTAAAATATACTTTATTCTTTAATCGACAGCATAATGGACGCATATTACAGCAGTGGCAAATTTTAGATATTTGGTACTTTATTTACCTGTGGCGCAACAGCTCAAATTGAGTGTAAGCTGCCTCGTTGATGAGGTTTCTAGATCACACACAATTACACACACACACACACATACATACATACACACCCACACACAATTACACATACACACCCACACACAATATAGGATTTATCTGCAAGAGTGGTCAGCTCATTGCAGAGGCCGCTACCTGCACAGCACACAGCGAATACAAGAGTTGAATGTCTGTGCATTCAGCGGGATTCGAACCGGCTATCCCAACAGTCAGTCAGCTTCAGACCTACTCCTTAGGCCGTACGGCCACCGAGATCGACAGATATTATATACGAACTTCACAATATTGTACTGCGATAAAAAAAAAAGTACATAGTTATTCAGATATATCATTATATTCGTAGCTTTGAAAAGAAAGGATATGACACTACAAACCTGTTCCAGTATGTACTGTCCTTGGTTATCACGGTGATTACTACTCTAAATGTCAAACAGATCACTTTCCACAGCCAGCCAAATATAGTTGCTTAGCGACAACACATCCGCAAACGTAATCTGTTTATGCATTAATTAAACTGTATATTGTCTAACAACCCACCGACAAGTAAGAGAGGAAAGCGGATATTCTGTGTATTAATTGTGTATAGAAGGTTAATTAAGCTTACAGCTACGTATAGACGCTAGAAGTTTGACGAAGTGAGCGATTATTAATCTCACTGAGGACTCTGCTACATAGAGTTTAATTAATGTGTGTGTGCGTGTGCGCGCTCGCGCGCGCGTATATATATATAGACTGGGGACCTCGGTGGCACATTGGTTAAGGTGCTGTGCTAAAAATCGGAAGATCGCTAGTTCGATCCCAGCTGGTGTCATTGGAATCTTTCATTGGCATAAAATCCTTCCGATCGCACTATGACCCTGAGGCCGACTCAGCCTCTAACAGAAATGAGTACCAGGAGCATTTCCTGGGGATAAAGGCGGCCGGTGCATAAGGCTGACAACCTCACCACCATCATGTGCTGTTGTCACGAAATCTGGGAACCTTAACTTCTTGGAACCCTCGGGGCCACTGCAGGCCTGTAACGGGACTGATTTACCTTTACCTTTACATATATTGGCTCTGGTTTCAGTAACAGACACATAAAAGAAGAACGTTTCATGTGGAGCTCACATCCGTGCGTCCGCCCGTCCGTCCGTCTGTTCGTGACAGAGTATCAGCGACTATATTTTCAATCAGATTTTTTTGAAATTCGATGTATGAGTTTCGTACAAATTGTTGTCGAGTAAGCCTAAGTTTCGTGAACGTAGGCCCAGTGACAGCCATATTTAGGCCTACGTAAGTACTTAAATAAATTTATACCCGCACGTTCCATTATTTCGGGACCGATTTGTGTGAAATGAAGTACAGCATATCTCTACATACTGTCGTTAAATAATAGTGAGTTTTGCAAAAATCGGTCCCGTGAAAAACCTTACCTTACTTAAGGGTGTTAAAAAAATGTTCTCTTTTGTTTATAATTCTGGCCCAATTTAGATAAAGTTTGGTACAGACGAGGTACATGAATTTTTGTTGATTGTGTCGTGAGTTTCGCGAAAATTGTCCCTCAAGGAAGGCCTTACTCTTCTCTTAGGTTTAAATGAAATTGCAGAAAATTTCACGCGTGTCCTGTTACAAATCAAGCAGTGTGTTGGTATTTTCTGCAGATAAGCGGAGTTCATCATGTGCAGTCTTAACATTGTCTTGTTTAGACAGAGACTTTGTGGTTAATAAAAGGTAAAACAGTCCCATTACAGGCCTGGACATGGACACAGGATGGTGATAGGGTTGTCAGCCTTACGCACCGACCGCCTTTATCACCAGGAAATACTCCTGGTACTCATTTCTATTAGAGGCTGAGTCGACCCCAGGGCTATAGTGCGATCGGAAGGATTTTATTTAAATGAAAAATCCACTGACACCAGCTGGAATCGAACCAGCGACCTTCGGATTTGTGGCACAGCACCTTAGCCACTGTGCTACCGCGGTCCCCCTTTGTGGTTAATACTGAATTAAGTTATCAGACATGCTGATCCATATAGGACGAAGAGAAAGTATATAAAAAAAAGAAGAAACAACTGCTGCATTGTTATCGGTTATAACGTATGACCTGTCTCTATTCCTTCTCACCACTTTCCCATTGCAACTTTGTACCTACGGCAATTCATTTGCTGGTGTATCTGGCTCGGAATGCCGATCCCGGTGATCGCGCGGTCTAAGGCGAGGGTCTGCGGCCGCTCACTTCCTGGGATTGCGGGTTCGAATACTGCGGGGGCATGGATGTGTGTCACTTGAGAGTGCTGTGTCTTGCCAGGTACAGATCTCTGCCTCGGACTGAGCACTTGTCCAGAGGAGTCCTACCGAGAGTGGTGTGTTTGAGTGTGACCGTGAAGCCTCGATAATGAGGAGGCCTTAGCCCCCTGGGGATGTTGCCCCTTGGTAAACAAATTTCTGGCACAGAGTTACCTAATGACCGAGCCTGGTTTTATTTACCAAGTGAGCTTTATGTTGCATCAGGAAGTTCCGCTTTGAAAGACTGAACAAAGAGGATAGGTTTCGTTATTTTGTATGACTGCTCTGATCCTAACGCCACTCGATATCAGTTTTCTTTAAGATCTGCAGTAATTTGGTCCAGTTTACACGGTCAAATACCTTCTAGCAGTCTGTGAAGCACGCACAGAGTTTCTCGTCTTTGTCCAAAGCTCGTGCGGATATCATTCTCAGCATCCCGATTGCATCCTCCTTTTCCACTTCTAAATCCAGACTGATCTTCTCCAAGTACATCCTCAGTTTTTCTTCCAGTCCTCCTCCTACGTGTCCTCGCTACTGTCGTTGCTGTATGTGCGATGAAGCTGACTTTGCGATAATCGCAGCATTTTTTAGCTTTTAGCTTCTTATTTAAGAAAATCACCGTACCTGAAGTGAAATATTGAGCCACTCTCTAGTTTTATACATGTTATTGAATAGTTGTTCCACTATTCTCAGGTAAATATCTTCCAAAATTTCGAGAACGTCCCCAGGTACTTCATAATCATCTGTAGAAAGATCCTTGAACAGAAAGTTATACTTGGATCAGAGCGTTAAAGTAAAACTGGACCAGGGAAAGACAAGGAGTCTGAAGCTTGGAAGAGGAGTTACAGGATACTGTTTGTCGTCGATTGTATTCAGCTGGTACAGTGAATACCTTACGAAGGAAGCTCTTGAAGGCTTCAGAATAGAAGGACAAATAATTCGCTCTCTGAAATATGCAGATGGCCTTGTGCTCTGTACTAACGAAGAAGTGGTGCCACAGGGCGTGGTTGAAAGGCTAATTGATATTGGAAGTTGCTGTGGTATGGAAACAAATGTGGAAGAAACTAAGGTCATGAGAATGCCAAGGCAAACCATCCTTTACACAGATTATGATAGATCAAGTACAGCCGGAGTGTGTGGAATGTTGCAACTATCTGGTTGGCATGATAACAAATAATGTAATTTGTGAACGGGAATTTAAATACAGGATGGCCGTGACAAAAACAGCATTCACCGACAAGAAGACTGTTTTAACTGGCGACTTGAACTTAAATTTAAGGAAGAAACTAGAGAAATGCTACATTTGGAGTATAGCTTTGTATGGTGCTGAAACTTGGACACTTCGGAACGTTGATCAGAAGTACCTGGAAAGTTTTTAAATGTGGTTTTGGAGAACGATGGAGAAGATCAGTTGGACCGATCATGTGAGAAATGAAGTGTTACAGAGTCAAGGAGGAGAGGAATGTTCTACAGACAATAAACACGAAGAAAAATAAATGGATTCTTTACATTTTGCGTAGTAACTGCCTTCTAAGGCACGTTATTGAAGCAAGGATAGAGGGAAGGATATAAGTGACAGTACGACGAGGAAGAAGACATAAGCAGCTGCTGGGTGACCTTAACCAAAGAGAGGATAATATGAATTGAATGAAGAAACACCTGCTCGCACTGAATGGAGAACTGGCTTTGGGTGTGGCTATGGAGCAGTCCTAAGACTGACTACAGAATGAATCAATGAAAGTAAGAAAGTAAGAATGAATAAGTAAGTAAATAAATATGACAATATAGAATTACGTTATAATCGAATATAATGTTCCAGACTAATTAGTGTATGTACGGAGTTCACCTTGAAGTAAAAAATGAGAGATAGCCTTGAAAGAGATAATTTAATATTTCCAAGAAAACGGCTGAGATTTTGGCTTGAAATGTCATAGGCGACAGTACAAAGGGATGACTTGAGAACGCGTATCGTCTTTATTAACTTATGTTTCACGTAGCGAATCTGTCAGTCGCTCAAGCTAGGCAAGAATGTGAAAGGAAGCTGCCGCCGCATAAGTGGAGTTTATGTATCGGAACTGTCCTGGGGTGAATATGGAAAGCGATGGAAATTCTCAGTCAGGATATCCGAACTCCGAACCGAACGTACAGTGATGGCATGACTAGTGACTGGTGGGAAAGAATGTGGGAGAGAGCGAGTGCTGCTTAATTTAAGACACTTACTCGTCCTTTTCTGGACGGACTGAGTAAAACCACGTAAAATATCACGTGGAATAGTCGACTTCAGAGTATAGATTCGATGGCCAGACGTTTCGAACGAACAGCAGGATTAGTAACTAGTCTAACCAGACGGTACTTAGAATGAGGAATATAATACTTTAAGATAGTTCAGGGCGTATTTTTATCCAACTGTATATGCTTTCCAAACGTTACAGTCTCTTGATCTCATCCAGTGGCACGCTGTGCGATGACCTTTGCAAGTATCTCATTCGGTTTTTTGTATAGAGTGTCTTTAGAATAACCCACGATTGAGTTTCAGCATAGACTTTCCTTGATTGACGTAAGAGTGAATATTCTTACTTTTCTATAAGTGCTGTGATGTACGGTATCAGGAATGACGTTATTCGCGCGGAACGAACAAAAGGATTGACTCCATACAGCGAATCGATTGGTGACACAGAGATACTGCTTGTGGCCGTTGTCTTGTGGGAGGGAGGTGTCTTCCTCCGCCCTGGCTCTGCCCAGGGTTTTATTCATGTGGAATGCTTCCATGTCGAGTGAAGAAGAGCAAGAAATGTTGGAAGTTGCATAGTCTATACTACGAGTTAATAAATGAAAGTACACTCTCGCATAGAGCTTTCTTATTTATTTTCTTCTTCATATCGTGCATTAAGAAGTTTGCTTGGTCGCATTTCTATGACACTGAGCGTTATTCTTAAAAATTTCACGTTTGTCTCGCCTTTTGTATATATTTCAGTCCTCTTTCAGATGTCATTCTTGTAAGTGTTTAGACACAGAAAATGCAAGTTGTTTGTTGGTGTGCTGTATATAAATTTTTAATTCTACCAGCGGCCCCTCGGGATTAACTTACTGGAGGTCTGCTCCGAAATTGCAATGGCAGCTGTCAACATACTAATGTATTATCTTTTGTTCCTTACTTGGGCAGTGAATTAGAATTTACGAAGATTCGTTGTTTATTATGACTGATACAACTGCTGCGTTGAATGTCACGGTCGAGTCGACACAACTTTGTTCCGTATTCGAGAAGTCCTGGGTTCAAATATCGGCCGGCGACCGCCCAACCTGACAAGATTTGCGCCGGTTTCTTATTCCTTTGAGAAGAAGTATTGTATGTCACTATGTTATACCGTGATTGTATAGCTCCATATTTTCTGACGTTTGTTATTTAGTGAGTTATAGTCAAGTGATCTGAATTACTGAAAACTTTGTTAAATAAACCAAACTTGCAGCTCAAAACTGTGGACACGGGCTGTCCTGATTTCAGATACATTATTGGAAAATTATCATTTTCACGTAGAAGATTTCCATATTTCATCTTCGGTTATTGTCACTTACTCAGGTATTAAAATGTTGAGTTATGGAAACGTGCGCATAATTTTTATATGTATGTCTCTGATCTGTATCAGTTCTATCCTAAAAATGTATTTCTTTATGCTGAAATTACACACGAAGGTACGAAGGAGTTTGTGATTGATGCCATTTATATATATTTTTTTGTTTAATAACTAGGTAATTATTTTACGAACGGAATAGTTGGTAACTTATTAAACAGGTAATTAACTAGGTAGCTTGCTATAAATATAAGCATGTATAAAATTTATATTTGCATGAGGTAGCTTACGCTTTTGTGTGTGTAATCTACAAATGTTAGCAGTCCAAAATTATTTCCATAATGCCCACAAAGTCACCATAAATGTTACGTTTCGGAACTTGTGAATATTATGTTATGAATTTCCGAGGTATTCTGGCGTGTTTAGAATAAATTAAACACTTCCAGGAAACCGTTTGTGTTCCAGAACTACAGAGAAAGGCTTGTGAATTATCTAGAAGTTTCGGTTGACAGCGGGAAAAAGAATTTGCATCTTCTTGGTAATATAGGGAGGAATCAAAAAGCTTAACATGCCATGACACTTGTGACAGAATATCTTTACTTGGACAAGAAAGTTAAAATGAAGTTATGGTGATCCACAAGGAGTGTTGGTTTTCTACAAAATATGTCTTACAGTTTAAGTCACGGTTTCGAAGTATAGAGTTTGATCTTCAGTAGTGATAACTACTTTCACATTATTCGTGATTGCAGGCTTCCACCGCAAAGTAGATGACACCTGCGCTCTTCAGGGATATTACTCAGATTTTGGTGATAAATCCTTACCGACGTTTCGGGACAAAGAGTCCCTTCTTCAAGGGTCAAGAAATCCAAGAGTTTTTTACCTTGGAAAATGGGAAAGATAGGTTGTCCCGAAACGTCGGTGAGCATTACCACCATACACTGCATAATATGCCAGAAGAGCGCAGATCTATGTTGTCGCATTATTCTGTTCATACACGCTACATGTACAGTACTTGTCAGTCCACTGACGTGCAGCTGATCGCACTACAGATTCCTTAAAATTGGAGTTTGCGAGATTTTACATTCTCGCATCGTTACCGAAGAAGATTTGTGTATTCTTGGGTGTGACACAGTGTTATATTTTTATTAGGGGAGGTCAAAATAAAAAAGAAATTACCTGAATATTATGAATGATTCAAAGAATGTAAACTGTCATTAATTTTTACGTGATTGTAAATTTGATTTATTACAGTCGTTCCTGTAAATTTAAAGTATATAACATTACTGAGGCATTTATTAACTATTTTTAAATTATGTGCTGATTTCTAGTAAGGATTCGTGAACTGTGCAAGCAGTTACGAGCAGAAATCAAAGCCCGCTTTCCTTGCGTATGTTACTGTTGTGACATACGTACAATTTACTGCTCTCATTGCTGGTTCGCTTTTATTTTTTCTAAAAAAAAAAACTCGTTACTTGCCTCTAAACTTGTAGAAATTTGTCGGATATACAACAGGCCCTTGTTTTACGCCCCATGTGTTTTCCTGAAAAAGTGATCGTAAATCAAAAATAATCGTTCCATCAGAAAAAACGGGATAGGTAGGGGTTAGCGTAATAAAGTGAGTGTTAGACAGGAAATGGTGGAATGTAGATTAAGAAATGGTGTATACAGGCAAGGGACGTTAAAACAAAATGGCGTAAAACAAGTAGACCGTAAAACAAGGTATATGCGTGAAGTAAAAAAACTTGCGTTGACTCCATGATTGACTATAGACAGCATCTCATGTGTAATTGGTAACTATGTTTATTGTATGCTTTGTTACCAAAATTCATGTACCGAAGTCCATTGATTTATTTAGTACCGCCACCACAGAGAAAGCTAATGAAAATATTCACAAGGTGCCCATTTTATTATTTTTAATTGCAAATCTAAAGCCCTCAAAAAAGGCGTCGCCTCGGCCATGAAGTTTCGCGTGCTGGGCGTCTGGGCGTGTTGTTACTGATTGTACAGCATTTCTGTCTCCAGTGAATTAATATTCATGTCACGTTTTGCGAAAATTAGTCGTCATGATCAAAAATTGAAATGGATAAGGTGCACCCCCCCCCCCTTATAGACACACTCACAGAAAATGGTAAAATCAAAGACATGCATCATACAGGCTAACTGAATTCAGTGCAGTATTTCTAGTGCCCCTATGACTAGAGTACGGAATGCAGGCAATGCGTACAAGAATTTAGTAGATAATTTAATCGTATCCACGTTCCGTGCAGTAAGATAATTTTCAGTGTTTATTCCAAGAACTGCACAACAGTTGATACGAAACTATACAATCATATGGAAAAACGTCCTACATGTTTCGGCCTTTTTCGGCCATTTTCAGGGAGGTATTCGAATACCCCCAGAAGATGGCCGAAACAGGCAGAAATATGTAAAAAGTTGGCTATATGATTGTAAATTGTTCTATCTAACTGTTGTGCATTTGTTAGAATAAACATTGTAAAATTAGTAGGTAAACTTCCGGGAAAGCGACCAGTAAATGGGAATGGCTGAGGATGGCCGTGATACGGACTTAATGACATGGAGGGAGAGTAGCCCAGATACTGCCAACGTTGATATTGACGATACTGAAAATTGATATTTTACTGCTAGATTTTACTGGTTGTATAGAGGGAGACGCCGATCATAGTACAGCGGGCTCTGTAGAGGTTAACTAACTCGGACACAGCTGTAACAAGAGAGTTTTGCGGTGTCGGTCCTACTGGAAACCGACTTTTTTGCACACGTTTCTGCCTGTGGTTGGTGTAATCCCGCGTAAAACATCTGCTGTTTCTCTCATTCAGATGTGATAAAACGTCTGACAGGAAAGGTCTTGACTTCACCTAGTATTGAGCTACGAGAGAGTGCAGGATGTAGAGGAGGAGAAATTTTATGTACATGTGTCTACATATATATGTAGGTGTACATATGTATATGTATAATACATAAAATGAAAGGCTGTTCTGTTACATACTGGGCAGGCTCAAGCAGGAGGGTGAGGTTTAGCTACACCCATTTCGGTCCCGGTCATACAAAGGGGCAGATGGTCAGCGCCAAGCCCCGGGCTCTTTTCCCCCGGGAAAGAGAATCCTTTCCCTTAGTACAGGATGCTAGGTGGACCTAGGGGCCGGTCATGTTGTTTCCAGAAAATCTCGCGCCCTCACCGGATTTCGAAACCCGGACCTTCCATCCCGTAGCGAGGCTTTGTGTGTGTGTGTGTGTGTGTGTGTGTGTGTATATATATATATATGCCCATACTGTAAAAATCTCCTGTGATTTACCGTAAACGTTAGTCATTGTTTTATTTTGAACTAAAAAATTCTCTCTTTTCGAGACACACTGATCCACATGTCTAGTGTTCTTTGAATTGCTATAAATTCATCAATTCTTATATTTTTCCTTCTATATTCGAAGTTGGAATTGTCAGAGTAACTGTGACAGTGAAATTCCGCCGAATTTGTAGTAGACTAACGTATTCGTGTGATTTCCGAACTGACAAGACATGTTTTTCTTCTTTTTTTACCTCAAGTTTCTCTCCAAGCACGAAATGTGTTTCGAATATAGACAGTGATCGATTGCTTGAAATGCAGTAGTGGTTCATGCTGCGTGTCTCCTCGCACACAATCAGGTGTTATGCCAACGTCGAGATGCTTCCCTTCACGTACCTCATAATTTAGGCTGACTAATTCGCTTTATTGCTGAAGCACTACCGAAGGGCATACTTAAAAGTCTTTGCATCTGTAAGTACTCTTGTTAACCTATCTATTTATTTATAGTTTATTTCATGACGCTGCTCGTAACCCGGACAGTGTATTACTGAACAATTTGATGATGGTGAGTGAAGGATGAGAAAGGACGTGATACGAGACGGCCTTGGTATAATTTAACTTGTTTCCGGGAATTCCCTCGCATGTACTGAGAAAATCTGCTATAAACCGTAGTTATTACATTCGGAATCCCTTCCAAAATTTGACCTCTGTACTTCCCTCCTAGAAGTGTGAAGCGTTACAGCTTGAGGCATATCTTAACAATAAAGCAAGAAAGAATATAGAATGCAGCTCTAAATTACTGTTTTATTTACTTCCTTGTACACAACCGAATGATGGCTAGTTGAACGGCCGAAACATGTAGCTGTATTTATATCTTAATATAAAGTCAAGCTGTGTTCGACGGACGTACAGTTGGTTTATTGTTAATATTTACAACACAGCGGGAGGTATCACCTTAAGATCGATGCGGTTCTCACCTCCTTAACATTGTATTTAACTCAAAAACTGTGCACTGCCCATCGTTGTCATACAGACTGGCCGTTGCAAGTTGTTATCCCTGAATTTAATTAGAAGGAGTTGGTGTAACCACGACAATTGAAGCAAGATGTTGAATAATTAATAGATTTGGAAAATATATGTCAGGAAATTAGAACTAGGAGTAGTGATAGAGACAGTCAAACAGAGAAAAGTTGGAAGTGAATAAATCACTAGTCTCATGCTAGAATACGAAATGTGAATGAGAGAGAAATGTCTATAGATCAGTGAAATTGGAATGAAAGAACTGGGTTAGCGTAGTTTAGAATTGGAAAATAGAAACTTAGAGGTAAACGGAGAGATGTAATAACATGAAGATGCCAATTTGACATTCAGAGTACCGTCCATCGTGTTATATTCTTATAATGAAAGCCAACGAGTTCCATTATTTCCCAAATTTATATGATAAAGTACTCTACATATTTCGGACAGGTTCATTGTCCTTCATTAGGAGTATCTCAACAATGTATACACGCAATAGATATTTGTCATGCTAGTTCTGTTGGCTGTCTGCTGGCGTGTTCCTGACCACGCTAGCAAACAGCCAACAGAACTGGCATGACAAATATCTACTGCGTGTATATAGTGTTGAGATACTCCAGATGATGGACAGTGGACCTGTCCGAAATATGTAGAGTACTTTATCAAATAAATCTGAGAAATAATTCATCTCGTTGGCTTTCATTATAAGAACGAAGATGCCACCTTTGAAGAGAAGATAGTGTGGCTGACATGTAACAAACATGTATTGATAAACTAGGTGGAGATGTAAATTGTTAGTCATCGGCTATATATCATTGAAGAAATAGCATACAAGAAGATAAGAAGCTGTAGTAAGGTTAAAAAACTGTAGGTAAATTTTTGTACATGGTAAAATGCAGGTGGGAAAATATAGTGACTAAAACGGCTCAAGGCTTGGGTGAAAGGAGAGGGGGGAATTGTAGTTAGAAATATATTGCAATTTATATATATATATATATATATATATATATATATATATATAATATGTGTGTGTGTGTGTGTGTTCAATGGAAAACCGGAATTTTTTTTTGTGTACAGAGCATTTATTACAAACACTGAAATAATTATATTATTACGGTTGAACATAGTCCCCTTCTATTGGTAGCTCAAGTTCACCGCCTTCGCATACCCTAGACACAATGATCTCAGTCGTACATGCGATTTTTAATACAACTTTTCCGGTTTCTCACTGAACGGCCCTTATATATATATATATATATGTATGTATATAAACTTAGATGAGTTTAACACCTGATAACAGATAGTAATTCGTTTAGACAGACTGTACACGATAGCATTAGAAGTACGTGTAATGCTTGTGCACTGACATAACCTCCGGTGTTACTACTTATATCCAAATATGTAAACGAACCTCAGCTAATAAATTTTAAATTTCAAATCTGAATATGTAATGCCCTAGGTCATAAACTTTTAACGAGAAGCCATGACCAGGTTGATCCAGCTCATTTATTACTCCAAATTTTCATTATTTTTTTAAATCCCAAAATATAAAGATACGTTTGTCCGTTTTTAACATAAGTGCACTTATTCCGTCGCTCTCTGCACTAGGTTCGTGCATTCACAACAGTTCACAGAAAGATATTTCCACTTCCTCTTTGTTATGTAATCGGTGACCTCCCAAAAGTCGCTTCACTCGACCGAACAACAAGGTGGACGGTTCAGATGTTCGCAATGATACTTGCAACTGCTCTGGTGTTCGACGTACGCAGTTTTGGGTGGCATATTCGTCCTTGAGGATCACATCTCGCCACAGATCGTTTGTCTAGACCATAGAATCATCAGTTTGGAGGGTCGCCAACAGTGCAGTAATGAAGAAATAGAAATGGCTGTTCGTGAACAGTCGCGAATGTTAGAACCCGATATCTATCGCGTCGGAATTTTTAAACTCGTGCCAACACGAGATGAATTCATCAATGTGCTCAGAAATTATGTCGAAAGATGATAATATTCTTTCTAAAAATAGCCATATTTCACATCGTAAAGACTTCAGTGCATTTTTATTACTTAGAGAAACTTGCTTATTGAATATCCTTCTTAGTTTGACAGTTCTATAGGCTAAGATTCCTCTCCTAGATCTGAAGAATATTGACCAAAGGAACGAAATCTTTGTTGTGGTTCTATATCTTTGGGCCACACTGCAAAGAAATAATTGTTGAACAACACTTATAGCGAAAGAACGTCTAACTGTACACAGTAATTTGGAACTTGGCTCTATTCCAGTTTTAAGATGACGGATTTCTTGCTGTTCACTTGAGCAATCCACACGTTTCCTTTCCAAAACGGGAACAAAAAGGGCAATGATGTATCTGAACTAGAACACCGAGTGTCTTCGGTTACGTTTTTCGTGCCTTGTCATAAGCAGCGTTCAAAAAGATAGTTGCTTGAATTAAGCCAGAACTACTTCGTTTCCCATAGCTAAACAATCTCCTCATTGATATCACTTGGGCAATAAAAACTGAGCCACTCACAGAGTTGTTATATTAGTCACAAACATGTCCTGTGCAGGATCGGAAGTCATAAACATAAAGCTAGTTGTGGTGCATTTGTAGACAAACGCACATGCCCTTCTCCGGTTGCGACATTAAATTACAGTTAATTTGTATTATAACCATTGCACAATTTCCTACAATATTGCAGCACTCGTTGCGTAGCCTTACCCTTGCAGTGTATTGTGTGATATGCTAGATGTCGTTGTTAATCATTGTGTTTATAACAAAGAAATATATATTTTTTAATCTGTATGTCAGTTTGCTAAGTGATTGTTTTAGAAATACTTAAGCCGTTGTTATATGATGCTATCAACTGACTTTCTGTTATCAGAGGTCGCCCTATACCTACCCATCACGCCATGAAAATTTAAACAAGACCTGGAGGTAAAATCCATAGTGTGTCAATCTTGGTGACGCAGCCCTTGGTAAGCATGTAACATGAGCCTCGTTCTGAGCTAAGGTCAGTGTGGATCGGGTGATGGAGAAGAAAATTGTGTTCGTGTTGAAAGGAAAACTTGTTACTTCAATCCTGTAGATGCAGATATTCAGAGGGAGAGGAGTACCACAAAAAAAATTGGCTGGGAAGTTACTTGAGACATGCGCTGTTTCTTCTTGCAGAATTCTGCCTAGAAATACGGTTTGGTCGGGGACCCTAGCGATGTGGAAGGAGAGTTAATATGTAACTGCAGGAAAGGTCGCAATTTCTCTTCCCTTGTTACGCGTGCCCTATGGTTTGCTATCCCATCTGCCCTGACCTTTATTCCGATGGAAATCCTTTTACGTTACGTAGTTAACAGGTAACTAAAAGAGCAGATGTCAAAATATGAAAAGCCGTCGATTCATTTCGGCGTTTGAGCTAACATACTGATCCTGATGCAGTTACTGCCGCTTTATCAGCTTAAAGTTTTAGGTTGCTTCCACTGAGGTGGGGATTTACGTACATAATTGGAGGCTGTATGTGGTCTAGTGGTCAGAGTTTCTGGCTACAGATACAGAGGTCCCGGGTTCGATCCCCGGCGCTACCAGATTTTCTGAGTGGTAGTGGGTCTGGAACGGGGTCCACTCAGCCTCGTGAGGTCA
>Ga0136643_10003003_pt1 | contig 22412 bp, 16 predicted proteins | sample TergutLab28metaG_FD_96883 | JGI IMG/M metagenome (GOLD analysis project Ga0136643, IMG submission 96883) | Labiotermes labralis P1 segment gut microbial communities from Petit-Saut dam, French Guiana - Lab288 P1 (version 3) (version 3) | ecosystem: Host-associated > Arthropoda: Insects >... | reverse complement strand
CCAGTGCGACAAACATTCCTACCGTAAGCATATCTCCTGTAAGTTCGGATATGTCAAGCACTATATACTTGTTATCTAAATTTACATTTGTTGGCTGGTTGAATGTGGACGCCGAACCATGCACGAGCCTGTTAATAATATTTGCCATGCGCTTTGTTTCGTTGCGCTCAATAAGCAGAGCATAAAGGTCTCCCAAAATAGGCATTTTCTTAAACTGCTTACCCTCTCGGTCATGTGGGTCTATAAGCGTGTCATTGTCATGTAAAATGCCAAACCCTTGATAGGTGCGGATAATGGTTTCATCAAGAAGCTGTCTTTCCTCGTGGCTCATGTCTGGTATGAGCAGTGAAAAGAAGATATGCAAGCGATCTATCTTTGTTGCGAGCAATGACCTGTCCAGAACAACCTCATCAATTAGTTCGGTAGCCGCCGTATCCACAGGGCGAATTTCCATTATGTTAATGCAATGCTTCGACGAAGGTGACACTTGAATAAAACTGCCACCAATAGTGTTGCAAGTTCGGAAAAACTCATGACCTTTGAGTGGTGCAAGGATAAAAACCTGTATGCCCTTGCGGCGCATTCGTGTTGCCATGAGTTGCAGCGTAAAGGATTTGCCTGCACCGGAAGTGCCGAGGATAGCCATATTAGCGTTTTTATACACCCGGCTGTTGAAAATATCGACCATTATAAGGCTTTGATTATGCTTATTTACCCCGAGCAAAATTCCGTTGTCATCGCACATCTCAAATGATGTGAGAGGATAACAACTCGCTGCACCGGAAGTTAGCATATTGCGGCGAGTGTATTTTTGCAGTCTATTTTCAATTGAAGCAAGCGGTAACGATGACAGAAAGGCATCTTCCATTCTGAATGTGCACATCTGCACGGCCATGTCTTGCGAAATCATCTTTTTTTGCATTTCCCTCACACGCCAATCCAAAATCTCTTTTGTTGCAGCGGTAATGGTTACTAGTATGTTGACGTAATAAAAATCTTCGTTATTAGCAATGCCGCGTTTCATATAATATCCACCCTGTATAGAACCTGCCAAGTCATCAAAATCATCATTTGTATCTTGGGCATCCTTGATTTTGGATTTGTTCATGCGTATGTGCCGCCCAAGACTTTGCGATACTTTCTCTTTAGGTTCTTTACTCAAGTAGATGTCAATGTCAATGCCTTCGCCTGCGTTGACAAGCATGGAAATCCAGCCTGCCTGTACATGCGTTTTATACCCGCCGGTTGGCACAACGAGATATGCTATATACACACCGTCCATTTTGATGTAATTCATATGTGCAAGGTCAATGTATTTTGGTGTAGCAAACTCAATTGTCGGGATATCTTGTAAAATAGATTTACCATAGTTTGCAGCATATTGCATGATAATCTCACGCTTCCGCTCCGAAAGTGGTATATCAAAACTGGATTTGCGGTTTAACATTTGGTACAGGGCTTCAATGGCAAATTCGTCATCATCACGGTGCTCTACAATCTCATTTCCGCAACCTGCGAGATATGTCCTTGCGGTTGCGGCAATTGTATTAAGATTCGCTATGGCATCTGCCTCAATATCCTTTGCCCTCATGTACGGTTCATATTCAAAAATAATAAAAAACCTGCGTGATACGGCTTCTTTTGAGCCGATTTGATATAGCAGGTTCATGTAATCTTGTTGCAGCGCACGGCACTCTTCGTTCGTTTCCTTTTCCAAATCAGCTTGTGCAATGTTTAGGTGTTTTTCTATATCCGCTTTTTTTGACAGGCATTTGAGCTGCATTTTAACCGGGCTTATTTTCAAAAAACTGACAAACGACCAAATGATAGATCGCTGCTCTTTTGGGGTTCTGAGCAGAAAATTTATTGGTGTTACTTCGATTATTTTCACGTATCGTCCGTCTGTCGTATGAATTATACCGTTTTTAATTTCTTTTATCGGGATATAGTCTGCAACTTCACTGGTTGTCCGGATAAAACGTCCACTTTTGCCCCTGACGAGCATTCCTTTTTGTTTTTTAGTCGGGTCAATACCGGACTCAATGTGTTTTTTTATTTTGCCTCCCATTTGTGCTTCTTTGACATAAGCGTCTCGTCCTATAATCCGGCGCTTGAATACATATCTGAAACAAAAATAAAGAAATTCGGTTATACTCAGCCCCATCACACCAACTACTGAAAATAACATTAAAGGCAGTACGCCAGCGAGCAAAATTATGATTCGTGTGGTTAAATCCATTCCCGCAGTTACTCCGAAAAGTAGCCATGCAGACAATCCACCCACGAAGCCTGCCTCAATAGCGTTTCGTAGACGAAACATGCCGCCGAACACGCCGCTTGAATCTACGTAGTTTGGAGGGATGAAGTATACATCAGCTACATCCTCATCTCTGTCTCTATGAGTATATTTTGCCATTGCTTAACGCCTTTCTTGTATTTTAACCTGGTGGAGAGCCGATAAAGCTCACCGGATTTACCCTTTCGCCGTTTACAACGATATTTAAGTGCAAGTGCGGACCTGTGGAGCGTCCTGTGCTGCCCACTTCGGCGATAACTTGACCTGCCAAAACCCTTGTCCTTGGACTTGTTACAGAAACCAAATTGCGACTGTTGTGCATATATTCACTTATCACATGGCCTATACCCGGAAAATAGCCGTGATCAATCCGCACCCAAAGTCCTGCACTGTTGCTAAATTGAGCAAGTACAACATAACCATCTGCCACAGACCTTATGGGTGTGCCTGTAGGCTTGGGGATATCAATGCCGCTGTGCCACTCCTGATTTCTGCCTGTAAAGGGATTAGAGCGCCAACCGAATGGTGATGAGATGCGCCAATTAGTGCCCGGGAACGGTGTATAAAATCCCGGCACAACACCTGCCTCAAGCACTATGCCAAACCATGCGCCCATTTCAGTGTCTGTTAGCAAAGTCATTAGGTTACGAGCATATTCGCAGGCGAAGTTCATAAGCCGCTGGTCGTCTGCAATACCGAAAATTTTGGCAAAAATCATGTCTCCGTTATATACAACAATGAAGCTATGGACGGTCACTTCAATCGAAAATGGCTCAGACAGTTCGTATTCGTCCTCAATATCGGGATACACCATCCGCTCTTCTTGCTCAACTTCGACTATAAATCCGAACAAATCTCCGGTTCGCTCAGCCTGAGTCATTGCATCACGCAAATTGTCAAGGCTTATCTGCATCACATCTCCGTAGAGTGATGCGGCATACAGACCTAAGATAACCGAGGTATTAAACTGGAATACGTCGCCTTCGATACCGATGACACGCCCTTCTTCGCCCTCCGGTAACAACAAGATTTCTTCATTGATGAGTGCACGAATTTCATGATACTGTAAAAAATGAGCATCGCCGATTATACTGTGAGCTTGCTCTAAATTGTAGACAATGTGCGCTGTGTCAAAGGCATTATTGAAGTAAATTCCATTTGTCGAAGTATAGTCTGCGCTTGCGCCAAAGAGTGTGCCTATGCCTATGATAATTGCGCCGAGTACAGGCAGAGACCTAAAAAATGCTCCAATGCTACTGAGTACGCCTCCTACAAACCCCGAAACAGCGTTAAACATGATAAGCGGTAACATTGCGATGAGTAAAACCGGAAGAATTATGAGGATTACTGCAATGGCTATAAGTTTCATTGTTGACGTTGGGTTTTTCAGTGCCGCAATAGCGGCACCACCAGGACCTCCTGCCACAGCACCTTTTGCTATCATGGCAGCTGTTTTGCCCATCTTAGCCGCATTCATTGCGGCGTTGGAAACCTTTTGTAAACCATCGGTCACTTTCGGATCTTGCTGATTAGCCATATGTGCTCCTTCCCGGCAATAGCAGTAGTGCGGTTTCCTAAATTAGCAATCCGCACTACTGCATCACGTGGTCATTTATCGCCTTTTCTTGTGTTGATTAGGGGGTCACGTTTTTGTCTTCGTTGTAGGTCTGGCACTTTCGTTGCCACCCGATTGGACAATCGTAGGATTTTCGGGATGTGTAATATTTACGGTTTGTGTTGACAGTGGATTTGCAGCTAAGCTAGGATTTGACACAGGTTCTACTTTTGGTGCAGATGGTGCTTGTATTGTATCCACTCCACCGGAAGCATGAGTTTGCATATCCGATGATGTCACACTTTGTGGATAATTGGGTACTGTGTGTGGTGATATTTGCTGTAGTGAATTAGACTTTGCAAACCCGCTATGACTGTGTCCGGCTTCATGTTGATACCCATTACCTATCGGCTCATGCTGTGCAGATGTGGATGCGGCGGCAAAATCTCCGCCATAAAACTGCGGTTCGTTATTTACATGCTGGGATGCCGAACCATTGTGACTTACACTATGCGGTGTGTTACCTGCCGCAGAAGGGTAATCCACAGAATATCCGTGGCTTTCGACCGGTGGTGACGCTTGCCCGAAACCTGCCTCAGAATTGTAATTTTCTGAGTAAGGATACTCCCAATTATCGGAATATGATGATACATACTCCGATTTAGATGCACTGCTAGTTGCATCACGATACTCTTCAGGGTTATTGCTGACCTGAATCGGTGTTTGATCATCTATTGCATTTGATGGGCTACTGCTTTGGTAACTTTCCGGATTTTCACCATAAACACCCGCCTCGCTACCTTGAGAATAGCTACCTGAGTTAGCGGAAGAAATGCCCGCATCACCGGCGTGCGAAGATATAGCCTCGCTAATTTTCGAGGCACCTGCTTTTGCAGTATAAATACCTGCGCCGATGATACCGCCTTTTGCGCTTGCTTTGATTGCGCCCTGTGCAAAACCATCTTCCTTTAGCCAACCGGATACTTTTTGAACAGGGTTGCGAGTATCTGACGGTTTATCAGAGCCTTGAATATTATCCGCAGGTTTAGGCGTGTCAGTATTCGTTGGCATATTTCCCATAGTTGTTGCGTTTTTTGTTTGATTGCTACTTGCTACATTGCCACCAATCACGGAAGTTCCATCTGAAGGCTGAGCGCTGGGTGTGCCCGCCGATATAGGCGATGAACCGGAGCCACCCGGATTGTGTGCACCTGCGCTGCTTGACGTTGGTGAGCCTCCGGAATTGTTGCCATGCCCGAAGGCACTCATGCCTTTTGAAATAGCAGCACCAACGTTTTTGAGCGCTATCCCGGCCATAAGCAGATCACCAACGGCTCTGCCTCCTGTTTGCGTCACGTTTAGACCGAGAGATTGGAGCAAGGTGTCCATTTTTTGAGCTAATTTCAAAAAAGCCAAAATAGCAAACATCCACAACATAAGCCCTTGAATGGGTGTTAGGCTATTCGGTGAATTTTGTGCCATCTCATTAATCTCGTCCCAAGTTACACCTGCTGTCATTTCAGTCTCAGCACGGTCATCAAGTTCATCTAAAGCTGTATATGCTGATGCACTGCTTGTCAGTGTCAGTGCTAATATTATTACTATTATCAATATTTTTTTCACAGTCACCCTCCTTTAAGCGAAGCTCATTATGGGGTTAGCCGTGAATACCCTAAGCATTGCAATAAACATTCTCAAAGTCCATACATTCATAATTAGCAGTAATAGCTGACCTCCAAGCATACGACACCATGACTTGAAAATTGGGTTAGTTGCCTGAGATGCACCCATAGCAAATGCAAGAGGTGCCGTAAACGCAAGGACGCCAACAACAAGATAACGTTCTACACACTCCACAATCAGCTTAAAATAGTTCCAACCTACGATAATCACAAATACCAGTGCAAGTACAAGCCCGACAAGAATTCCCTTGCCGCCGCCAACAAGAATCAGTGTCATTATGGCATGAGTACGCACAAATTCCGGTGCTGGATCTACAACGCCTACAATCGCTTGATACGGTGTATTAGCAAGGCTTATAGCTATTTGCGCTATGTCGAGTGCGAAGAATGCCAAAAACCCAAATATGATAGTCTTGATTACTAGGTTGACGGGTGGTTCTGACTCAATCCCGATTGGCAGAAAGAAATTTTTGAAAATCCCCCATACCATGCTAAGCCCAAGTAAGGTGAGTGCAGTCACCACGAAGATTTCATATGTAGTTTGGGCGATGGGAAATATATTTACGAAAAGCGTCAAATCCGCACCTAAGACGCTAAGAATACTCATTCCAAACATATCAATGGCTGTAACAACCTGATCTATGAGCCATCGGAACAAAGAGTCCATTAAATGCATTTGGCTACCTCCTTTCAGACCCAAAAGGTGGTTATAAAGCCTACTTTTGGGGATAGTAGGCTGTGTCACCTAAAAGCTCACAGCCTACTTGTGATATTCTAAATCGTTGGCAGTGATACGTCCGGGCCGATAATTTCCTGAATAAACGTTAGGATAAAACCAACTGCATTTATGCAAGCCCATGCAATGGCTATACGTTTTATCCATGTATTGGCTTCATCTACTGTACGCTGATTTTTACTCAACATTTTTAGCAAAAACGCAAGTGTCAAAAACAATGCTGCGACTATACTTGAAATAAGCCGAACCTGCCTTAGAACGCCCTGCATTGCTGTATTTGCGCGCTGAAACACTTGTCCGCCCGGCTCATTTGCCAGTGCAAAATCAGTCATGCCAAGCGATAAAAGTAAGCCGAGTATAAGCAGCATAATGCCAACACCCGCCATTTTCAGCTTCTTCATATGTTTACGGACGGACAGGCTCATTTCACATTGGGATTCAGCCAAGCACTCTGCAACAAGCATATTAGCCTGTAGTCGTGATCCCTTAATTTTAACCATTAATTGTGCCTCCTCTTCTATTAAAGTGAGCAGGGATTTGGTCAGTGCCAAATCCCTGCTCCATTGTTATGTGATTTTTTATTGCTACCACCCGGTTCTCGGGTGCGTACCGTGAATTGGTCGAAACACTCGGCTAACCCACATGCTGTTACCCACGACCCATTCTGAGCCCGTCCTGCCGCCTATATCTATGCGGTTTACAAATTCGTAGCCGTTTTGCAGCCCGTCACGCACTGTGCCTTCAATGCGTGGAGCTTCCACAGATCTAAAACCGGCACGTACAGTGCCAAATGAATACATGATTTCTGTTACAAACTCATTAGAGCGCAGCCCCAATGCTGCCGGTGACATGACAAGCGCATTGTTCGTAGTGGTGAGCAAATTATCATACGCTACACGCCACGTGTCATTAATATTGGTACGGAACATGATGGAATAGCGCAGAGTTTGATTAAATGTGCCTGTAAAAATTCTGTCTAGCCGTACCGCCTGTGACGGAAGAACGTCACGTACATAGAAGTCTGCAAGTGCAATTGTAGAGCTGTTTGCAATGGTTGTTATATTCCACACAATCGGCTGACCTGACATGACTTCTAAGGGCCCGGTTTTTCTGACCTCTACACCCACATTCGCAGGCTCGTTGAAAAATTCGTAACGGAGTATCTGCCCTGAGTGTTCAATGGTGACATCTAGGATAGTATCGCTCCTACGGTAAAATGCAGGTGCTACAATTTCTTCTATCAGATACCTGCCAAGCGGAAGCGGACGTGAAACACCAACACCTCTTGCATCAGTAACAAACTGATCCATCACATTGCCTGTGCGGTGCTCACGGACTTCAAAAACTGCTCCCTCAAGTCGGCTGCCTGCCGGAAGTCCATTTATTTGATTGTCGGCACTTGACCGTTTTGTTATTTGAATCTGTCCGGCTTCTCTCGTGTTTTCCCATACAATTTCAGTGACCATGCCACTTCGAAACTCTACTGTACGGGGCATCGTATCACGTAGATAACCGGGCGATTCCATCGTCTCTCGGATAGTATACCTGCCCGGAGGCAAAACACCCGTGAATTCGATAATACCCTCGTTGTCTGTGATGAAAGGTCCGGCTACTTCTTGGTTGGTGATAAAGTCGAAAATCCGAAACTCAACACCTTGAATGCCACGCCTTGTAACTGAATCAATTTTGTGTATTCTTAGGCTTGCCATTCTTTCATTAACTACTTCAAGTGTTGTTATCCTACCGGGTGTTACTGTTACAACATGGACTGTGGAGTCCAGCATATACCCGGGCAAAGCCCGGCGTTCTACGATATGGTATACTCCGGATTCTAAGTGATTTAGGTGTATCATACCCCTTGCATCTGTCAGGAAATTGCCATTAGGGGCGATGTTGGGACTGTTTGCAATGGTTCCCGGCTGGTTTCCATCGTTTATTTGACCTCGTACAAGTCGGCCATCTGCATGACGAACCTCAAACTCAACGCCATGTAAAGGTACGCCTTGAGGATTTGTCTTGAGGATCAGAAGTCCTGATGCCGGCGTGTTTTCAATCGCGAGCAGATATTCCTGTTGTCTTGTCCTGCTGTCAATTTGTAGCAAAACCGCTTCGTTTAAGCCTATGTAGCCGTGAGCCGGACGGATTTCAGACACAAAAAAAGTGCCATCCTGCATTGTCGGCAGATGTATGAGTCCGTTTGCATCAGTAACAAAATCAAAAAAGCCTGTTTGCGGGTTTGTAACACGTTCGCCTGTTATCGAAGCGATTTGAAATACAACGCCCTGAATTGGACTACGTGTAATGCTGTTGATTTTGCGGACAGTAAGATTCGGCATCCTGTAATTACGGACAGTTATGACGTAATCTCTGCCGTAAGTTACGGTGAACACAAGTGGATCTGCTGGGCGGAAGCCCTGCAATGGACGTGTCTCCGTCGCAACATAAGACCCGGCAGGGAGCATAGGCAATCTGATGAGACCGGCTGAATCTGTCACAAATTCAAAAGAGCCTGTTGTGGCGTTGCGGATACGTTCTCCCTCCAGTGTAGCCACTTCAAAAACAACGCCTTGGAGTGGTGCTTCAGTTGTTCCATCAATCTTTCGTATAACAAATGTTGAAAGTCTGGAGTTAACGAAGGTTTCAGTCCTGTGCTGTCCGGCACGGATAGCGACAGTCCTTGCAGGTTCAGTGATGACAAAACCGGCAGGCGCCTGTACTTCCAAAATTTCAAGTGTGCCTGTGGGTACTGTCAAGGACACTGTGCCTCCTGTACCGGTTGTTACATACTCACGGAACGAGCCACCAACTTCGGAAATTCTAAACCGTGCACCCGGAAGCGCTGCGCCGTCCTGATCTACCTTTCTTATGGTGAGGGTTGGTTCTTCTAAGTTAACGAAAGTTGTTACTGTAGCAGAGTTAGTCCTAACCTCTACTGTACGCCCCGCTTCGCTTATTACAAAGCCTTGAGGTGCACGCGTTTCCTCAACAAAGAAGAACCCGCTTGGCAGGTTTGAAAGATTAATCATGCCTCTTGCACCGGTTGTGTGATAGCCGATAAGCGCACCATTCTGATGCGACACCCTAAACTGAGCACCTGCAAGCGGTGCGCCTAACCGGTCAGTCTTTTCGATTGTTAGGCTGCCGAGACGTGGGTTTAGGAATGTAACAACGGTTGGCGCACTTGAAGTTATCTGCACAGTACGTGTTGGATTTGAATCAAGCGCAAAACCCGGTGGTGGATCTGTTTCAGTTATTGTTACCCAACCAAGAATGCCTGGTATTTCAACAAGACCGTTTGAATCGGTTACAAACTCACCAATCCACTCGCCGTTTGTGCGACGCACATCGAATCGGGCATCGGGCAGAGGCGTCATATTGTAGCTATCCAGTTTCCTGATTATTAGTGTTGAGTACGGTAAATTTGTAAAGTGAAGCTGGTGTATTTGTCCATTTGCACTTACTCTTATAGTTTGCGGTATCCTGTCGATCTGAAAACCGTCGGGGCTTCGTGTCTCTGTTACAACATAGCTGTGGGGAGGGAGATTAGGTATTAAAATATAACCTTGCGCATTTGTAGTGAAAAGTCCATTTGATGCACCTACTACAGTGCCGTCACTGCGAGTCACACGAAACTCGGCATGTTGTAACGGACGGTGTGTTATTTCACAGCGTTTTGTTATGAGTAGGCTGCCGTAAGGGTCATTTGCAAAATTAAGTTCAACTACTGTATGTCCATCCGGTGCTAAAAACGCAGTTTGTGTGTTGTTTACGGATAGTGTGAAGTTTTGGGGCGGTTGCTCCTCACGCACAACGTAGCTTCCCGGTACAAGTCCAGTAACTACAATAATTCCGCTTGGTCCGGTGGTAAAAGTACCGATAACCGTGCCGAGAGTTCCGCTTGTACCCGCCGATGTGTGTACCAAATTAAAGGTTGCACCAGGTAATAGCTGTCTTGTTACTGAGCAAGTTTTCTTTATGATTATACTATTAAGCGGCCAATTGAAAACATTCTGGCCGCCTGGCGCTAACCACTGTGCACCATCGGTAACGCTAATTTGACTTTGCAAAAACTGTTGACGTGCATATACACTCTTTGCTTCCCATTCTGCTGGGGTAAATGGAAATCCCGGTGCCGGAGGTACATCTTGCGGTAGCTCCGGGTTTGATGTGTTCGGTATATCAGGGTTAGGGTCTGTATCAACGTCCCCAACTCCCGCATCCGATAACTGAGGTCCTGATGAGTTGCCGTCTCTGAGATAGCTCAAGAGTCTGTATGTATTGTCGCCCGGGCTTAGAAACACTCTGTAATTATTATTGGTATTAAGTGCCATGCCGGGAGCAGGGAAAATCTCTGTTATCCTATACCAACCTACACTGACAAAGGGCAAAATTATTTGACCGTTTGTATCGGTTACAAAGTCACCTATGTGTACTACATTTGGTGAGTTCGGCATCTCATGCTCAACTCTGAAATGCGTGAGAGGTACGGGACGCATTGTTACCATATTCCATTTTGTTATTACGAGGGTCGGCAATAGTGTGTTGAACACTTCAAGTACATAATCCTCATTTGGTCGCACAGTTATGATCCAAGAACGGTTTTGCTCCAACGGGTCTAAGAAATAGTTATTGGCTGCCCTTGTTTCAACAATACGGTATCTCCCTGCATGTTGGAATGGAAGTATGATACGCCCACTACCATCACGCCCGGTAACGAATGGATTGCCTGTAAGTGCACCTGAACCCGGATCATCCAGTTTCTCAATGCGAAATTCTGCGCCGTCAATATATACACCGGTTTGCAAGTCGCGCTTGATAATGGTGATTGTCGGCATACGGTGGTTCATAACAGTGATTTCATTTGTATTACCCGGTGACAGTACAATGTTGCGGGGTGTGCTATCAAGCGAAAAACCCGGAGGTGCTTGAAGTTCTATTAAAACAAAGGTGCGGTCGGGGTATAAAAAGTTACCATATTCACCGGTTCCGATTCTGGCTAAACCATTAGCGTCTGTGGTTGCTTGCCACGAATATCCGGTGGTTGGATCGGTTAGTTCAAAAACAGCGCCCGCTAACCGCTCTCCGGTTGCTGCGCATACCTTTATTATGTCAAGTGATGACTTAGGCGCATTAAAAAATGTGTGTGTTGGTGCAGTGCCTCTTGATACAGTTTGTCCATATGCAAGGGTTACATGCCATACGTTGTTGTTTCCTAACAGGAAGCCGCTGGGCGGTGCAATTTCCGTTACCGTAAAAGTACCTGCCGGAAGATTTCTGAAAACCAAACGCCCATTTTCGTCAGTTACTCCGGTACGATCAACGGCATTTGGTGGGTTGCCTCCTTGTATACGGAAATGAGCTCCGGATAATGGTTGGTTATTGCCAACTCCGTTTGATACTTCTCTTTTATATATAACAATTTCACCGTACCTATTTCCGTTGCCATTTCCGTTACCATTGCTTGGCTCGTAGTCCCACAAATATGTTGCATAAGACAACACTTCCGGAATATAAAATACAATGTCCTGCCACCACACGGGGTTACTTGGATGACGCATTACAAAAGCTCTACCTGCGTAACTATTGTTTATCCCAACAAGGTTAACTCTGGCGGTTTGACCTTCGCTGCCTTGCGGCATCACAACATGCAACTCAGAAGCTTCTGTAAATTGACCGGCTATGCCAACGGGGTTGTTAACAGAAAAAATAGTCGCCGGATTTGTAGGCGCTGTTGCAATATGTGCGCCGTTAACATAGAGTCGGGTGCCTGCCGGTGTGCCTTGCCCCCATTCAAACCTAAATGGGTTGCGGTTGCAGTTTGTTCTGCGACTGTGTCCGAGTGTAAATAAGGGTGATTGTGGAGATACGCCCTCCATGCTGTAATCTGCGTTGCCGTTTACAGTTATCGCAGGTGATGCAGACTTTGCGGCGGCTCCACCGGTACCGGCTACACGAGCATCAACTGCAACTCTCGTCTCTCCGGTTATTCCACCCCATGTTGCATTTGGTCGGCTGACATATGCAACAGAAACTCTTGTGAGATACGCATTCCACGATCGGTCATCGTCCGAAATGCCCTCTGTCAGAGATGGGTTAATGGGGAAACCATAACGAAGCACGGTACGTAAGGCAGCTCTGGCTTCGCCTGTAAGCGCATATATGGAGCTACCATGTTCCGGACCGGGAAGATTGGGATCTGCGCAAAAGGCTTCGTAGCCTACGTCGTTGATAAATACAAAATACCTGCGCGAATGCACGATATTGCCGTTCATCCTCACGTATGCAGCGTGTGTATACTGTTGTCCTGCGTGATTTATTACAGGATTGGTCGGTAGTGAACCGATTACTGATGCGATGAAACCTACTGATGGTGTGTACTCTTGGTTAGCACGTGCTGAAAAAGGCGCAGGTGACACTACAACAGGAGATATGTTCTCTATTCTGTCGTCGTCTATCGCTACTGCTTCACCGTCTATGTAGATGTAACGTGGTATGCTCATTTCTACAGATTCGCGAAAACCCCGTACATTTACCCTTGCTATGCCATCTGCCGAAACTACGACATCTTCGCCATATATACGTGCTGTGAAAGGCTCTGCTTCCACTACCGGAACAGAATCAAGATCTGCCGTTTCGAAGGCAAGCACGTTTGCCGGAAAAGCACCTACTGTGCTCGCAACAGCCAGAAACATAGCTAAACATCTTTTGAACCGGGATTTAGTTCTATTTAAGCTCATTTATTTCCTCCTCTAGTTTGAAAGATTTTGTTGTGTTGATAAGTTCGTTGTCAAAGCATGATTGCCACCTCCAATAAAAAAATGCAGACACAGTTGTCTGCACAAAAAAGTATATAGGGTAGTTTTGATAGGTCTGTGCCTGTTTGCAGTGTAACCACTGCGTTTTCTTGCTACCCTTTGTATATATAAACCCGCTGTACCGTAACTGATAACCTTGTAGTATCAGATGATACAAGCGAGGAAACAAATTTATCCAAAAGCCCGAGTAGGGCTAAATTTATATTTAATAGGAGAAGATTATATGCTTAAAATTAAATTGAAAAAACTCGCAGCTTTCGTATTTGCCATAGCTATGTTTGCCGGAAGCTTCAATAGTGCGGCGGTCGCTAACATCGGCGATGCGGATATTAGAGACTGTTTGTGTGCCGTAGTTAAACAGCAAGACAGCGTTTTGCCTGTCACATTTGAGGAACGCTCACCCATGTTGATGTCAGATGAAGAGCTTAGAGTGATGATTGAAAATGTACCGAACCAAAACCCACTGGATACAAGAAGTGCCATACGGCTTCCAAACAGAGCCATGATACAGACTGAACTTGCAGAGTGGATAAGCGAATATAACGCAATGGGTGGTGAAACAGCTTTTGAGTTGGCGGTAGTACGTGAGGTTAATAGAGTTAGAGAATCTTATAGGCTAAACCCTTTGACATTAGATACTTCCCTCATGCTGTCGGCAAGACTTAAAACACAAGAGTTCGGCGATTTACAGTATTTTGGACATAACAGTCCTGTACACGGCACGGCAACTGAAGCTGCACGCATGTTCGGTTTTGAAGGTAGCAGAGTTTCAGAAACCATCACACGTTTAGGTAGCCGCAGTAACCCTGTTTTCCGTATCACTCCCGAAAGCGTTGTCAGAGGAATGTTGGATTCGACAAGGGGGCATAGGGGAATTTTGCTAAATCCAAATGCAGACACTGTGGGAGTCGGAGCGTTCTTTTCGCCGGAATCAACGGGTGCGAGTGGCATGATGTCACATATGTTCTATGTTGCTGTAAAATTTGGAATTCAAAACTAACGCAGCTGTCTTTGCATAGCCATTTCATAAAGGCAAGTGTCCAAAAATTCAATTGCGTGCGCTTTTAGGCGGAAATATGTCCTGCGCGGGATAGTTCCATATTCTTTGGCAATGTTTGCCAGAATTTCATCAACACACCCCGGTTGGAGATCTGTCATGTACGTAGTGTAAACGACCCAATACTGCTTTTCGCCCAAACGTTTATTACGCAAGAGGTTTACCAAGTCTTGGGTTATGCGGATATGCTCAGTACAGTCGTGCGCAGGACTATATCCGAGACCATAAACCGATTCCAGTAACGTTTTTCGCCATAAGGCGGCTCTGTAGCCGAGCAGCAGATGCTCGGCTTTGGTGCGATGGCACTTACTTGTCATATGCGCTACTCCTTAAATTACTATATAACTACGCTAAGATGTCACCCACTTCAAGCCTTAGCTAAGTGGCGGGGTTGGCTAAGGTAACAAGCGGTGAGCATATCTCCCGCTTCGATGAAATCATCACAATCTCGGTCATGGGCATAAATGCCCGCGACCCTCGATTTGCTCGATTATAACAAAAAGCCCCGGACGTCGGGGGCAAAATCATAATTTCATTTTTCCACGCTATCATTTTATCTGTTTGAGAATTGGCGGTCAATGGCAAAAAAGTGCCACTTTTCAAAACAAAATGGACAGAAGAAAGAGGTTTAACTATGTACAATAATTATTCGTCAATTAAGCAAAATACGCCCAGGTATAACCTAATTAGGAAGGGTGAATCTTCACTGACCGATGTCGAGTTGCTACAGGTCATTATTGGGAGCGGTTGCAAAGGTGCAAATATGAAGCAAATCGCAAAAAACTTGAACGCAGCAATACAAAAATCGGGAATTGAGAATATAACTATAGATGATATTAAAAAGATAAAAGGTATTGGGCCTGCAAGAACTACTGCAATTTTCGCATCACTTGAGTTTTTCCGTAGGAAGTTTACAAAACAAGCCGCACCACTGATTGACTCTCCTCAATGTGTTGCAGAGCATGTGAACTTTATCAAGGATAAGAAACAGGAATATTTTTTGTTACTTACGCTTGATGGCTCAAGGCGGTTAATCAACTGCCACACAGTTTCAATAGGAACTCTAATGTCTACTTTGGTGCATCCACGTGAAGTGTTTTCGCTTGCTATTGAAGATCGAGCCGCTTCTGTAATTGTCGCACACAACCACCCTTCCGGTTCATCTGATATATCAGATGGGGATAGCGATGTTACAAGGAGACTCAAGCTTGCAGGTGAATTGCTCGGAATCCCGCTTGATGATCATATACTTGTTGCAGGAGACAAAGTGGTTTCAGTATGCTGAGATTAAAATGTTATAAAACCTTTTGGCAATCTCTCTATGATTCACATAGAAAGATTGCCATTGCAATTAAGAAGGCAGTTAGACGAATGCATCAAGAGTGGCTATTTCGCCTTTTGCAGTAAAGCCCCACAAAACTGATGCAAAGGTTTGAATGGCTTTCTTGCGATGACGATAATAGGTATCTCTGGTTATATATGGGATATGCATTTGAACCCTGTCTACAATTTCATCTGCACTTTTTAGTTTGTTGGGCGAAAAGTATGTATAGTATAAAATCCAGTAGTACATTTCACCTTCGCTGTTGTTTTCCCGGATTAACTGTACTGCTGTATCTATGAGCTTGAGCATCTTATAAGTTCGCATCATGCTGTTCGCATGATGTTCTAATTTAGTACCTGCAAACTCAATCCCTAATGCATAGATATCATCAAGATACTCTTTTACGGACATACCGTACTCTTCCTCAAAATTCTGTCGATGGTGCTCCATTGACAATTTCAAACTCCAACGTACATCACGATAAGTCTTTAATAACCGTTCAGTATCATGATAATGAGCAGGTCGTTTTTCATTTGTAGCGTCATTTGATTGAGCGGTAATATTGGATTTTTTACTCATATGTTTCTATCTCCACGGAATCAGCATTACAGGGTGTTTCGCCATTTATTGATTGACGCATCAGATGTGACTTTATTTCATCAGGAAAGAGTAGGTGAAAATAATTCTCAACGGTTATCCCGAATGATTTGGGGTAGTTATTTATTTTTTGCGCAGTGTATATAGCTATATCTATCAGAGTCTGTAATGATAGACCGTAAGTGCTGCAGTAATCGCAGTTGGATTTTATATGCTTTGAACGCTTATCAGAATGATTTTCTGTCATTTATGTTTTCCTTTCCGCCCAATTTGGGCATAAAAATAGCCGTAATATTTAGGAAATCCTCAATACTACGGCATTAGCCTTTCAGTATGCCCAAGTCCCTGAGCAATGCTGATTTATTTTGTGAGCCTTTAATGATGCGTCGGCTAGATCCTTTTATCTCGTGAAACGCACACATTTCCGTAATTCGGCTAAAAATGCGTTCGGATGGGTCTCTTGCATTTGCCTTCAAATCAATAGTTGCCAAATTTTCACGAAGGGCATCAAGCGAGTAATTTGTGGTTATAATTAACGGCTTGTTAACCCTGTATCTGGTGTCGATTATATTATATAGCTTTTCGTAAACCCATGCCGTTTTATACTCTACACCCAAATCGTCCAACACCAGCAACTCAGCATCTTTTATCGCATTTAGCACACTTGCTTCGCCAAACTCACACCGACTGTCAAAGCTGTCTTTTATTATAGCAAGAAGCTTTGATATGGATATTGCCATAACCGCTTTACCTCGCTTTTGAAGAGCATTGGCAATTGCGAAGCTAAGGTATGTTTTTCCACTGCCTGCTTTGCCGTGAAAAAGTAGCCCATGATTGTTTTTGTACATCGTATCCCATCGTTCACAGTATTTTGTAAAGATGATATATTCGCCTTGATTATCCGCACTATGTTCCCAATTCTCGAAAGTTGATGCTTCAAAGCGGCTATCCATGAGCGAGTATGCCTTAAATAGTTCAAGACGCCGCTGAAGTTTATGCTTCTTACCTGCCACCTTTTCTTTCTCATCTGCTTCAATGCGGCATTGGCACAGAATCGGAACCCGATGAGTGCTGCCGAGAATCTCAATATCCATTTGTATAGGATTATTGCAATGGTCACAGATTTTAATCGGATTTTTTTGGCTAGTGCCAGAAAACAATTTTGCGGCTAGTAAATCTGTAATACTTTTGGGTTCAGATCTGCGTGATATTTCGGTAGGGGTCATTAATTCCGCCGATTCTATAGTTTTCTCCATGTTCTCCTCCTTGTAGTTGTTCAGTCGTGTATTCATCTTCCCAGCGTTCCTCGTTAAGCCACGTCGATGGGTGAGGAATGTGCCTTTGAGATATGTTGTTAATCTGCCAATAGCGGTTTGCTGTGCAAAGTGCTGACATGATAGCTGTGACCCTAGGTTCGTCAGGTGCAATTGCTAACCATGCCTTTTTTGCGGCTTTCTTGCCTGCTTTTCTCGGATAGCACTTCCAAAACTCTTCAAACTGCTGCTCAACAATCGTCATGGCGTGGTATACGGAATTATCCGCTCCTTGGGCCGTTTCAACCGGTAGGCGCTCGGAATGTTGATTTACAGTGTCTTCAAACAATGGCGGATGCTCGATTGCGGCTTCATTCGCAGTTGCACACGCTCCGTTTATTTCTTTGTTACTCCATTGATTTATTACTTCATTTTCCTTGTTATTTAATTCTTTATTACTTAATTGCATGGTTTTTTCCTGTGTAGGTTTTTCCAATATTGGTAAATCCAATATAGGTAAATCCAACGTAGGCTTTTCCTGTGTAGGCTTTTCCAATGTAGGTATTTCCGATATAGGTTCACTCTGCGTATCCGGTGGTTTATTAGGGATGTTCCCATCGGTAGCCTGTGGTATCTCATGTATGGTATATTCTGTATCCCCGAGCCTGCCGCTGGGGTCGCGTATACGCCGACGAGTTAAATATCCATGCCGCTCAAGCTCCCGGATGCCGCTACGTACCCCGTCTATTCCATCGCTTGATAAGGCAGCAAGACCAATAAGACTCCAATCCCATTCAGGGGGTACACTTAGCATGAAAGTTAACAGTCCCTTTGCTTTATACGAAAGAGTTTTGTTCCGTAGGTGATGCTTTGCGATTACTGCATAGTCACTTGTTTTTTCTGTTCTAAAGGTTGGCATTTTATCAACTCCATTTTTCTAAGAGAAAACCGGCTTTGCAGTTAAAGCAAATAGCCGGCGTTCTCATCATATTTTGTTATATTTCTGGTTTTGGTTACATCTTAAACGCACTCAATCCATCAAGTATAGTATCTCGCATTTCATCATCACTTACAGCAGCTTTCATTCGTATATCTGATTCTGCCGAATCCTGTGTATGAGCTCGTGAAGATGAATCATATTCGGCGGATGCATTAGATATATTAATGGGAGAGTGAGCCGAGACAATTACTGGTGTTTGGGTATATGGCAACGTTTCTGTATAGTTACTGTCACTGTGCCGTAAGAGGTACTCATTAACGGCATCCGCTATGAGAGAGGCTTTGCGCCTGCCTGCCGCATGTAATACCGCCATTGCCTTTTGATGACTAGGGTCAACTGAGTTAAAGCGGATTGTGAAGCGAGCGTCGTCCTTTTTCATCTACACAATCATGCACCGGCTCGGTGTCTGCTTATGTTGCTATTTTGCATTCCATACAGTATTTGGTAGCCTTTAGCGTTTGCGTGTACATCATCTACAAAAACAGGCTTTTTTGCTTTGCCGGTTTGCAAGATATACTCTTTGAGCAAAATTGCACCGCCTCCCATGAACACGGTTTTATCTTCTTCAAAATCGAAACCTTTCTGTGCTATTTCTGCAAGCATACGCCCAGTGTGGGATACTGCGGATGCTGTGACTGTGCTTATACGTCTTTCGCTGTATTCGGAAAGGTCTGCGAAGTCCTTTTTCAAAATCCCTTCTATAACACAATTTGACATTTCCTTTTTTCCTATTGAGCGCATTTGATCATTTATGTTTTGAAACAGTGTGTTTATGCCCCAATAGAGTGAGGTACATAAAGTCATATTGGGTTTAAACTTGTTCAGTTGTATGCAATCAACCGTGAACCCACCAATGTCAACCACATTTACAACGTTTGAGTCCTTAAACTTTTCATACATTGTCACTGCTGCGGAGTATGCTTGCGGAAATGCCGTTGTGCCGGTTATACGAATTGAATATGGGTTGCCGTTGAGTTCAAATTTGATGATCCCTGTGCGTTCGTTAAAATATCGCTCAAATTTCGTTTTGCAAGTCTCGTAGTGTTGCAGAGGCAGCCCTATTAGCAACTCCACGCTTATATGGTCATTGGGTGTGAGTTTTCTTAACATTTCAGCATCTTCAACCAACTCCTTGCCTACTGCAAAAAGGCTAAGGATGAAATAACGCTCATCTTCGGTCTTGTCGTTCAATACCGGCAGGTTCTGGTCTACTAAGGTGTAGGTCTTTCCATCATAATTTAGCACATCGCCACCTATGGTTGGTAAGTATTGGCTTTCTACGTAGCTGGCAGGAAATATTTGATGGATAGACTTTATTAGGCGATTACCGTGATCTATAGATATTATTCTTTTCATATATTTTTTGTCTCCTGTTTGTTGGTTAAGAACCGGACGGTTCTGCATGGTATTTATTATTTTAATTGGAAATAGCGAAAACTTTGCCCCAAATAACCTCCTTGCCGGGACAAAGTTTTAGCGTTTCTACGACGAGAGAATAATTTTACGAAAAATTTTGCCCCTATATTGTTTGTAATAAGAGAAAATCCGATATACACTATGGCAACAAACCGTTGCTACCAGTGAAGTTTTGGATTTAGCTTTATTATTGCATAAAGGCAGTCATCTCAGCGGAACCTGGTATATATTTACCCGGGCGTTGCGGTGTTAGAATTGAGGACGTTTTATTTGTAACTGAAGACGGCTGTGAAAACATAACAAATCTCCCTAAATCACTTCTGATAATTTAACTTAATCTTGCATTATTTCAGGAAATGGGATAGAATGGGGTTGCACTAAAATTAGGAGGAAAAATTAATGATTTCTGCCGGCGATTTCAGGAACGGAGTTACCTTCGAGTGGGACGGAAAGGTCATGCAAGTCGTTGAGTTCCAGCATGTTAAACCTGGAAAAGGCGCTGCGTTTGTGCGCACAAAAGTCAAAAATGTCATAACCGGAGCCGTTGTTGAAACATCGTTTAGTCCATCAGATAAGTTTGAAAGCGCATTTGTCGAGCGGCGTGATATGGAATACAGCTACAACGATGGAAATCTATACTACTTTATGGATCTTGAATCCTACGAGCTTGTCCCCATAGATCAATCTTTGCTGGGCGATAACTTCAAGTTCGTGAAAGAAAACATGAATTGCAATGTTCATTCCTACAAGGGCAAGGTATTCAATGTCGATCCACCAAACTTTGTCGATTTGGTAGTTACCGAAACCGACCCGGGATTCAAAGGAGACACCGCAACTAACGTTCTCAAACCGGCAATTGTTGAAACAGGTGCCGAGGTCAAGGTTCCTCTCTTTATTGACGAGGGCGAGAAAATACGCATTGACACGAGGACAGGCGAATACATGGAACGCGCAAAAGGCTAACTAAGAAATCATTAATGGAGGTAAATACTATGTCTATAAGAGAAAAAGTGGCGTATCTTAAAGGTCTTGCCGAGGGGCTCGGACTTGATCCTGACATCAAATCAGAAAAGCTTATTTCAGTTGTGATCGACACGCTTGCTGAAGTCGCTGAAGAAATTGAGGACTTGAAAGAAAATGCACTCGATATTGGCGAAGAACTAGACGCAATCTCAGACGATTTAGCCGAAGTAGAGGATTTCTTGTTCGGCGATGAGGATGACGACGATTTCGATGATTTCGATTTCGACGATGATGACGATGAATGTGATGGCGAATGCGGATGCGCGTTCTGTGGCGGCGCAAGCTTTTCATATGAGGTTGCATGCCCTGCCTGCGGCGCTGAGATCGAACTTGATGAATCTGATTTAATCCTCGACTCAATCGCTTGCCCAAAATGCGGTGAGGTGCTTGAATTTGATTTTGATGATTTTGACGAGGATGAGTTAGACATGGTCGAGTTTGACGAGAATGATGACAAGGTTAAGGAGTAACATCTGTTATACAGCACTAATCAGCTCTGCAAAGCACGTGAATAACTGATGCAGCAACAGGCTGTCCGTCAGCCGGGCAGCCTGTATTTATTTATTGGAGGAAGTACTTTTGAGAAAAGAATTTATTAACAGACTCGTTTCACAGATGAATAATAATGGTTTGGACGCTGTGTTGGTGTGCCCCTCAGAGGAGATGAAGTTTCTTCTGGGGGTTTCACCGATGATGTGTGAGAGATTTCAGGGGCTATTCGTAAAGAGCGACGGAAATCTGTTCTACATCTGCAATATGATTTATAAAGGCGAACTTGAAAACGACTTTGGAGATTTGAGAATTGTCACATGGTTTGATGGCGAAGCCATGGCTGATGCAGTTTACAAGCTCCTTGAAGTGGAAGGACTGTTGGGTAAAAAAATAGGCGTCAACTCAACTGCTCCTGCGTTCTGCATACTTGAGATATCGGAAAAGACCGGCATAACTTTTGTAAATGCAAGATCGCTTTTAGAGGAAATTCGCATAATAAAATCAGATGAAGATTTGGAAAACCTGAGAATTTCAGCGTCAATAACCGATAAGGTTTTCAGTGCCGTTATTGAGTTCATCAAGCCCGGAATGCTCGAGTCTGAAGTCAGGGACTTTATCACATCAGAAATGGCAAAACTTGGTGGAACCAAGCCTTGGGCGCTTGTTGCCTCCGGTCCTAACTCAAGCTTTCCACACTACACCGGCGGAAGTCGGGTGATCAAATCCCCTGACGTGGTTCTGCTTGATTTCGGATGCGCTTATAATGATATGTGCTCCGATATGTCTCGTATGATATTTATCTCAAGTGCAACTGAAGAGCAGAAAAAGGTCTATGACCTCTGCCGCAGGTCTACCGAAGCAGGCGAAGCGGCTTGCTTTGATGGTGCTTTTATCCCTGACATTGACAAAGCTTCACGCGATATCATTGAAGAGGCAGGCTATGGTGATGCATTCTTTACACGTCTGGGGCACGGAATCGGGTATATGGGGCATGAAGCGCCTGACATCAAGGTCAGCAATCCAAGAAAGCTTGAAAAGGGCATGGCTTTCTCCATAGAGCCCGGCATAAACCTACTGGGTAAATTCGGCATGAGGATCGAAGACGTTGTAGCCATTACCGAAAACGGAGCTGAGATTCTTAACAAATCGACACATGATATGGTTAT
>Ga0136643_10003002_pt1 | contig 22412 bp, 13 predicted proteins | sample TergutLab28metaG_FD_96883 | JGI IMG/M metagenome (GOLD analysis project Ga0136643, IMG submission 96883) | Labiotermes labralis P1 segment gut microbial communities from Petit-Saut dam, French Guiana - Lab288 P1 (version 3) (version 3) | ecosystem: Host-associated > Arthropoda: Insects >... | reverse complement strand
GTGGGGACCCGTTGCGCTGACCACGTGACACCCCTCTATCCGCAAAAGTTGGCACTAACTTCACCGACCGGCGGCGGCCGCTCTGTCGGTATAGTTCGCGTGCGGACTAAGGCCACGGAGTTATCATTCTGCACGCTGTGACCACTGTAAAGCACCTTCGACTAAGCTAAATTACACAGATTCAAGCTTCATGTGAATAAGGGAGCTAATATCCTGACAGGTTATTAAGGTTAATGTTGTCTCCAAAATAACGCCAAATAATCTGACAGACTGGTGGTAGCATTTCAAAGCAAACTACATATTGCACCTTTAGGGTAAAGAACTTATTCTCTGATAAATATGGGTTTTTTTGAAAGGGTGCTGCTTGTATACGAAAGTAAACGGAGTTACGTGACAGAAGGTTTTAAGCTGAAGCGAATAAATAGTTCACTTCGGAAAGCATGGCGTAGATTGTAGTGTAATATTAAAAATCGTCTTAAAGTTATGGATGTGAGGATGTGGATTAAATTCATCTGGCTCGGTAGCATTAATTTGTAGGCTCGTGAAAGCTTGGGAATGCATCTTAGGCTTCAATAAAACTTGTGGCTTTCATTGAACAACTAAGTTCTTATCAGCTTCTTGTGAAATGTTCGTCATGTACTCAGGCCATCAGTGTAAAGTAATTAAGAATGGTTAGGATAACAATCTCGTGCGTTTAATTTTTATTTTGCATGTGAACTGAAAGAGAAGAACAAATTAATTTTTCGCGCAAAACTTGTCCCTAAGCCCTCCCCATCACACACATGTACAGATATTTTATAAACATCAACACAATCCCAGAAACAGGTGTACTAGGACTTCATTAAGCAGAAGCTATTATGGTTGTTGCAGGTTATTGTTTCGAACAATGAATAGTAACCGAATTTTATTTCTTTATCATTTAGAGATGGAAATTTTTATTTTTATATTTTTTCAAGAAGGCCTTCAACACCGACATTTGAACCACTAACAAGTCTACAGCTGTGGTCCGTGCTCCAAAGATCACTATTTTACCACTCCGTGATAAGCTGAGTTTATTTGTGACTATCTGCATACCATAACCCTGGAAGATCTTTACTGTGTTTGCGCTCATTAATACCATTACTTCTCATACGCTTCTGATGGCTGCCATTGTCACTGCAGCTACTTTCAGGCTGTCTCACTACCGACATGCAGAGTTGCTAATTTAGAGTCGCCTCCAACGGCTTAGCATAGGGCCTACGTTAGAAATATAATGAAAAACCTTCCAGAAATTCTGCAATATGGACATGTGGGAATCAGAAATATTTCATTTCTACGTGTATTATTTTCTGTCACCTTGTGTTCATGGGATCATGGCAAGCAGTTAACTGATATAAATGTAAGAGTCAGTCAGCCAGCTAAGAAACACTGCAGCGGCTGCTGGTAATGCCTTCGTATTTGTGTTCTGTCTGAAAATAAGGAAATACAGAAAAGTAATCTGTGTTTCTCAACAACACTTTTATCCTAGAATAGTTGAATTATGTTCCTTGGTGAGGATCGTCTTCTTTCTGTTGTTCTCATTTAACCGAGCGTTTTGTCTTGTCATCACTGTGTTCGTTAGAAGACAGTGCCTGCGTGCATGATTGCCGTATGTGTGAATATGGTTAAGTCTCATGCCAGACATATTTAGTACCATAAATTACTTAATAACTCTTATCACAGAGGTGATTGCAATTTTGGGACTTCTGAGCAGAATTTTATCAGTTAATCATGTATAAGATGAAATTTTCTGGAATATAACACTTCTATAATATGTTTTGTGCTTGGGAGCTTTGCTGTTGCTGTTCAGGAACGATTATTATTATTATCATCATCATCATCATCATCATCATTATTCGCTTTCCTTACTTCACGGCAGCTTAGCTGGTTCTCGAAGAGTATTGTTCTCACTGAACAAGCACTTCTTATTCACTGTTCTAACAAACAAATTTCTAATTATGCGGCATATATTAAATACTACTGCTTTCTGCACTGGAATGTATATAGCAGGGCGGAGGTTAAGTCATTATTATTACTTTCACTTTTATTTTACTTTTAACCTTTTGGCGCCGGAATTATTTTTTTTAATTTTAGCACATCCTGTATATAAAATGTGAATAATACAGGGACCAAATACTTTAGAATTATGAAACAAACTGCATTTTGAAGAGAAAAATACGGAGAATATATACCACGTTTAAAATATTCAGTACCTTTATTTGTTGAATAAATATATAAAATGCAACTTTAGAGGTTAGCGGTGCGGTACGGCAGCTATAGTTGACATTAGGCTTCAAAAGGTTAAATGATGCTAATTCCCGCTTGGTATTCTCTGGGAACAGGTTTCAAATCTAGGCACGCACATCTTTTATCCTTACTGAGAATACTCTGAATTCGCCTCCTCCCCGAGAGGACAGTGTCAAAGGCTTTCTTTCTTATCTTTACAAGTTATTAATTAATGAAATAGGCACTTTATGCTGTTTAGTTTTAACTACCCAAAGCCCCTTTAAATAAACACCACACTTAATATTTATTTTACTCACGCAGTTCCTGTGGGGTTACTGCAAGCGGTATTGGTAGTGGTTTTAGTATTAGTACTAGCTGTAGAATTAGCTAATTGGCATAAACAGTAGCCTAATGGTAGTATTGACTTTTGCACCAATGAAACGTGTTAATAACTTTGTCATTTTTATGCGATAAAGGACGATATAAGCAGCAAGTCATGGTCCACTGTTGCTCTCAATTCGCTTAGTGCTGTACAATGAAGACGTCTTGTACAGTGAGCACAAGAGCTGACAAGAAGCAGTGAGTTATTTAGGCGTCTTTGATCTCCCCTTCGTAGTACTTAAAGATTATGAATTTTGCTTGGCTTCGTTCTGTGTTAAAAGCAGTTTCTAACGTTTTGAAATGATGTACAGGTCTCATTTTCATTCACCAAAACTGCGGCCTTCACGCTGGACTGATACAAAGATGGGTGCAACTTGTTAGCAAGGATCTCTGGTTGATTTCTGCCAGACCCAACACCCTTCATCGTAGTGTAGAGCATGCTTACATTTACCGCAATAAAAACTTAAATCTTAAATATTGACACTGTATTTTCTTTGTATCATTTCTTGAGGCCAGTTATGATTTGTAATTTAAAAACAACTATTTGTTACCAAATTATCAATATTTACTGATATCACTGTTTCATAAAGGTTGTCGCAACTTTTCGGCAGCATTTCTTTCGTAAATCCGATTATTATATTTGCACTTAAGTTTATTGAAATCCTTCTGGCGTATTTGTCGCTACTTTCATAGTTATCACATACCGGGATACTTTCCTTATGCATTTATTGTTTCCCGATCTTAAAGGAAATGAATAAAACATGAAAGTAAGGGCGAAATTTTCAATAGACGGAAGGAAAAAGACGAGATGAAAAAAGTCTGGAAAATGGAAAGAAGGAATGAAAGAGTGATATCTAGAGTAAGAGAAGAAAAGTAAGATTTCTGATTAAAAAACCCTAGCACGAGGAATCCTCTCGCCACATGGATTTATGGGTTTTCAAGGACTGAACAAGAGAAAGCTATTCGGAGTTTGCTACAGCCATACACACAGGTGCTTCAGTGACCTCTACTGTGAGCACGGTGCGCTTTGACTAGAGCGTCGTCGCCGTGAGGGACCGGCTACGTCTCTCACAGCAGAGTAGAGCGGGTAGAATAAATCCAGCCGTGCAGGCGCTGTCCATTCTGGATAAGGTTCATTAACTGCTAGGGGTATGCAGAATCTAAACAGTTTTTAGTGGCAAGCCCATTATGTACATCCCTCAATTGTCGACTCTCGTTATGAACAATGTAACGATCCTCCGAATTCGTTTTAAAGTGGGGAATTCAAATAGCCGAGAGTCTATTAAATTCTAAACAATGATTCCGCTTCTTGGGGTTAGTTAAAGAGACGTGCCAGAGTCAGTATAGTCAGTTGCCGGCTTCTCATTGCGAATGCTAGGGTTCGATTCCAGAGTGGTTTATTTGAGATTTTTGATGCAGCAAGTGGTACTGAGAACATATTTTTCACGCACGTCTCTGTTCACCTGCCAGATAATATTTCACCAGTTCTGCACACTCGTATGCTATCCGATTCTGAAACTACAGACCATGGTAGCAAAGACCTGAGTCTCAGTTTCTCGTGAAAGTGATAGGAATACTTAATTAATTACTACATACCAGCTAGGTAGTAGTTAGCTGCCACTTGACTTTGTGGTGAATGCCACTGACTGACTAGCGTACGTGGCCAGCCGGGATGTCTGGCTACCTGTACACCACAGAATCATGAAACCTGACGAAGCACATGTAAATACAAAGAAGAACTGCCAGGGCAGCAGTTCTTTGTGTGACGCGATACAGACGGATAGCAATCTCGCGGTCGGCTGCACAAATTGCGTGCAGAGAATACGTAAAGTGTAGTGTGGACGTATAACGTACGTGTGTGTTTGGTAATTTCTTACCATACAACCAGAAAGTCTTAGTGCGACAAGCGGTCTATCTCTCTCTCAACACAATGTAGAGTTAGCTCCTACAAAAATAAAACATTTTTCAATTCTGTAGAGAAAGTCACGTTTCAAATAGTTCAAGAAGCGGAATTATTTAGCAAGCCCAATAACTAATACCTGCTCGAGGCAATACTTAATACATGCAGTAAGAACTTCATAGACACTCTCGTGCAATACAAGCGTTTAGCTGTATTGCTTGACACGACATTAAAAAATTATTGTTGTACCAAAAGTGCAGGTATGAAAAGCTTTTACACAACGAGTGTACTATAAATAACGAAAACTGATGGTTGCCTTCTACGCTTTCCAAATGACGAAAATGATGTTATGATATAAGTGTTGCAGGATTTTCCTGTTTCCTTATTTATCATTGCAGCCTGAATTTGTCATAGTATGTTAATGTGTTTGCACACAAAAAGTGAGTATTTTTGTTTGTCCGCTTTTTAATACCTAAATATTTTTATCGAAACACAACAGAACGTTACGTTTTTTTAAAAAATATATCTTCTTATTTAATACTTACATGAAACACCTAAAATGTGCCGTGTGGTTAAAATATGTTAGTGTTCGGGCTCTTAATCCGGGAAAGCGAGGTCGGTATATCGACTCCTTGTGAGCTGAACGGTTCGGGGTTTAAACTTGGATGCGGAAAAGAGATATTACCTTCTCCATACCCGTCTAGATAGCCTCTGGAGCCCACCCAGCCTCCTTTAAAATGGTGCTAGGGTTTCTATCCGCATGAAGCGGTCGGAACACGCCGTTGACCACTAACCGCCACCAAACACAGGGTTCAGAATGAATGTAGATTTACCCAACCCCCATCTCTTCCCCCTATGGCATGTTGTAGTTTCAATTGCAGGTTTTAGTACCTACAATCACCATACCTTACAGCGTTAACCGTAGGTTACCCTCTAGTCTCTGTTTACTTATGACCTGGTTTCAGAAGGTTTTCGCTTCAGATCTCTGAAGGGGTCCCGACTTCATTGATTCCTTAGTTTCATCAGGTAAAAGTAGAAACAGCCACTTAACATTAAGTCATGACAACTTACAATTTTTTAAAATGATTACTTTTGATAGTCTTCGAGTATCAGACACCATGCTGTATACAGCGACAAGTGAGATCGGTAGTTCAAGAACTCCGCATAGTTTAGAATGTGTCAGGAGGGTTTCGTGGTCTGTTTTACGGCATTATTCAGAGAATTTCTCCAATAAGCTGACGAAGAATACACCTAAAACTGTCATTGTAATCGTGTGGTCTTCTACTTTCTGAGTGGAGTTTGGGTTTCCTGTGATTACGCTATCAACTAACGTGTGTTCTGCAGTGACGTTACGATAAACAAAAGATTTTCAAAAATTGCTGCCATATATTCAGTCCCCATAGCGACGAAAGCAAGCCCTCGTTCATCCTTTTTACCAACCTGCCCTCAAGATTCTTGAGGGATGCTGACATTTTGCGAATTCTGCGCCTCTTTAGCTGCTAGGAAAAGCTGTGTCACGCAACGATAGTAGCTTTAGCTTTCCTCCTTAATATATGTACACATTAAAGTCCTTCCTTTTTCTTCTTTCTTCACTTCCATATTCTTGGCATTAAAACATAATTCGCTGAAAAAAAAATAGGAATCGGGCTTTGTTTCACGGCAGGGGCAAGTTTCATTCACCCATTCCATACTGGCCTCGAGACATCCCCAGCCTCGTTGTCATTTTATGCGGGGACCTCTGTCACAGCGCTTAAAGCGGTCGGTGCCCAAACATGACCACTTACTTCCCGGTGGAGCCTAGGTTAAGCATCGTTTGGTTCTGCCTTCATTCCCGACGTATATATTAATGGCGTGGTGGTGAGAGAGAGAGAGAGACACGAGCAAGTTGAACATTAAATGGGCGTGAAATTCAGATACTTTCAGGAAGGATGCATAAATCATGTAGGTGTATAAAATGGCCCTTATGTGTACACAGTAGGCTAGCTTGGTGTTGATGTATACGGACGCGTCTGACCGAAGAGTGTTTTCAGTACCCTCACATAAATACTGTATTTTCTGCGTACCGGTGCCAGAAGTCAATATGAAGGACTTGCTGTATAATTCGGTGTAACCTACTTGTTATACAGCCCCTGGGGGTGTGTCCTGCTGACAGAAATCTTGTCGAATTCCAGCATCTCAACCATACATGGATTTGAAGTTTATTTTTAGAGGCAGGTGGGCCAGCAGAGAGGCAGGCACCCGCCGAGAAATATCCTGTTTTTAGGGCACTTTGTTTCAGATTTCCTTTTGTTCTAGTAAATGCTCTGTCATTACATGAGTTGTACGTAGCTTTGAAGGAATACTGTTCTGGTACAGATTTTTCAAGATTTGAGAAGACCGTATTGTTACCTCAAATTGTTCGTTGGTTCAGGGAAACGTAACAAGAAAGATGACTTCTGAAAGAGAAATCAAGGAGACTTTAGGCAAGAAGCTAGCTTATGACCTGCATTATCTGTCAGAATAAAGTGGTATGTGGTGACAAGACATCCGAGCACTCCCTGAAAAAAATTCCAACCCGTGACCCTAGTTTGCTTTCGGCTTGTAATCGGCTGCGATTTTGAAAGCAAAACAACAGAATCGGCTGGTTTTCCTTATTTTGACAACTTGAATGCCACATTTGTGGTTCTTAATCAGTCATCATGTTGCTATTCTATATTCTAGACAAGAAACTACAATAAGTAAATTCCTGTCTTTTACAGTACATAAAGCAGAGCATCGCCGTGTGGTGGTAGCACTGCTGCTCAGAACGAAAGCGGTTTCTTGATCAGTGTCTGCAAGGAAATGTCATAATCATATTCGTATCTCCGGTTTAGCTTTTAACAATTCCTTGCACATCTCTTATCCCATGTTTTATAATCTCAAATACTAACGTAGTATTACATAAATTATGATAAATGAAACAGTAAATACATGAAATAAAAGTACATGCCAACATTATATGCATCTCAGACGTTTGCAGCCCTGAATAAGACAGCCAATTTACGCAAACAGATAACACGGAGGAGCGTTCGGGTAACTTTTGCCGTTGAAAAGCATTGAGTATTACGTACTCTGAGTGTGTCTGTAAATTTAATTAGACATCATTTAATGCAATATGCGGTATCATATTGAAATCTGTGTCCTGTCCGGCTCTACCGTAATTTTACACATTATCTCACAAATGAAACGATTTTCAGAAAAACGTTAATGAGCATAAACTATGCTTTTGATTTTCTCAACATCTTTCGTCTGAAACATTTCTCATCCTAGGAAGAATTAGGGAAATATTATTATAAATTTGCGTAGATCTTCACATAAAATAACCGTTATTCCGGTCAGACTGTAATGAAACTTTAATTTTCTCGACATAGTTTTGAATAATGCTCAGAATACGGTAGAGTGTCGATTACCCGAACGTCAACCATCCGAATCGTCAATTATCCGAATCGTCAATTATCCGAACCACCAACGGCAAAAAATTAAACGTGTACTTCCCAATTGTTGGTTAATATACTGAAATATCAGTAAGCCTGTTAAAGCATTACAGGAATTCATAATGGACTGTGGGCTTTAGCTATTGTCTGGACTCACGTCAGTCTCCTATTACCCTGATGATTTGAAGTTTTGTAATACAATTATATACTTTCGAAATAAATTTAGTCAGCATTATTATTTCATTATTTGCTGGTTATCAGTCACAGTATTTGATGATAATATTTTTATGCATGTTTGATTATCCGAACAATTTGTTTAAACGAACCCCCTCTGTCGCAATTAGTGCGGATAATCGATGCTCAACTGTATAAAATTTAATTAAAATCCGTTCGGCGGGAGCCGAGTTGTTCGATGAGGATAGACGGAAGGATGGGCGGGAAGACGGACATAGAGACGTTTCGAAGCTAATAGTCGCTTTTTGCAATTGACATTTTTTGCGAGTCGGGTATGGAAGGTACAAAGATGTGTCTGGCCTCCAATTTCATACTATTTACTTCATATCTGGGGCAAATATTTCGCTTTGGGTCTTTTAAGATAGACGTTCATGTTTGAAACAGTGGATGGGCAGATAAGTACAACCATTTTAATAATTTATTTTCGGAATAAATCTGGTAAAATAATAAAAGTTATTGAAAGCGAACAACTAATGGACATTGCGACACCTAGAAGGCTCGAAGGGAAACTTATCTTTTGTAAGGTATGAGGCAACTGACGACGTCACAACCGACTGTACGAGAAATATACTGGTTCTCATGGAAATTTATTTTTAAGAAGGAAAGGGAGGGAGGAAGGAAGGAAGGAAGGAAGGAAGGAAGGAAGGAAGGCTATTTTTCTAATTGTTTTTCACGAGATGGAATTTTTGCAATATTAATGTATAAATGTATATGGAAGGCTTCACTCCTCAGAGTTGAATAAAATTTAAGTCAAATAATACAATTGTTCTTGTATACTAACATAAAACTTTCCTGGAGGCGGAATTAAAAGAAAATATCTTAAATGAATTGAGTATGAATTCCCGTGTTTGTGGTATCATGATTTAGAAGGCTACAATGTAATTTCTAATTTTAACAAATCCATGCTAATGGACGCGCTGCGTCATTGTGCAGATTTGTACCTGCACACCTACCAGAAATGAAAAACGTTTGTTAGGTTGAGTTTTGTTTTACCCTGACGATATGGGTAATATATTCCTAAAAAACATTGACATTTATCCAGCAGTCTACAGGGCGGTCACTTCCCAGAAGACAGTAATAAGTATATTTTCTCTTACTGCGGGAAAAGTCTCAAAGGTGAACTCAGATTCGCTGTATTAGAAAGAGCTGAAATCCATCCTGACCAGAAGGAATTCAAGAGGGTGCTTCACCCAGACAGTCATATGAAGAAAGCTGTGATGGGCTGGGTATGTAGCTACGACAGAAGAAAGAAGGAACTGGGAAATATGTTTTGAAATAAACGTGTAAGCTGATTGGGTATATCTGGCTCAGGATCATATTCAAGGAAAAAGTTATATTTTAGCAGTGTTGGACTTTCCTGTTCTGCTACATCTGTTTCTTAATTCGTTGACTAGCTTGGTGGTTAAGTACCTGTACAGTTAATTATTTATCTAGCTTGTTCGTTTAATGTTTTGCGGTTAATAAATTAACTAGTTTTTTATTGCTTGGCCAGTGAATGAGTTAAACAGACTGCTGGTTTAATGCTTGGCCAGTTACTTACCTAATTACGTAGTTCCTCAATCAGTGAAACAAATAATTTCTTTTGCCCATTGTCCAAAAATGGAGCCGTGTTTCTACTGGCATTATTGATTTCCTCGCCACACTGTAGAGGTTATAAGTTCGGAATCCACCACGATATCTGTCTCGGAATGATAGACGATCGGCCAAGCTCTCAGTCCTGTGGGCCTGAAGCTGTTTCTGTTCTATAAGTCGTGCCATGGCTCAGGCAGTTAGCTGCCGGTTTTCTCTTCCAAGGCAGTACATGAACTTAGAGGTGGACGAAGTAGAATATGAACAATTTTTACCCTAGCAGTTCTATTTACCCCTGCTAATTATCATTCCACAAGTTCTGTATACTTCTCTATTATGACTGGCGGAGGTACCAAGGGACTAATTCTCCACCCCTCTTATGGCAACGATTATTACGTCTGAGGAGAGAAGTGTGTACTATGTTGTTCACAGTGTTGTATTTGGTCGTGTGAGGGGACAGCATGGGAGGTATAAATACAAATTGGAGATTAATATTAGAACTGTTATTAAACAAACACTTTCCAAACTAGTTTACTGGATTTTGCTTAGTCATACGGGAGCCTAATTAGCTACAGTTGGTGTAATGATGGTTTTCGGATTCTGTGTTCTACATTGTTATCACTTTAAACTAGCTCCATAAAACAATTTAATATGTTTGACGTCCTCACGGTTGTGACTACGAAGGGATCCTCTTTATGTGACGCTTCAGTACCTGTCTCTCAGACGCCGGTTAGTTTTCTAAGAGACTAAGACAGCGCCACCTCCGGAGTGTTTTATATCAGTGTACGATCGGAGCATATTCGTGTTCACATGTTAATATATTCAGGACACGGAATATATTGCTGCACATATATTTAACTCTTCAGTGTTATTTATTCCGTAATTGAAATAAAATACAGGATTTTCTTTTCGAGTGTGGTTCGAAACGCGTAAATCTTGAATAAAAACATGGGGGTTACTAAATTAGATAAATGTATATGAAATTTTCAATGAAGACTCCGTATTGAGGAGATTCTTAATGCACAAAGTCTCTAAGTCAAATTGAGTCATTGAAACGCAAGACATTACGTTGGGCTGAGCAGAGAGCTTGGATGGTAGAATAGAGCAAATGCATTCTACTTTTCTTAAAGCCAACAAATTGAAATTAGGAAAGAGACGGTGAAATAAAATTAAGCTAATATTGGGGGGGAAAAGGTTGTGAGGTTGCGAGGTACATGGCAGTGGCTCTAAAGTTACTTGGAACTGATCGTCACGACTATCTCTTGTTCGTGTATGAACCAGTGATTTATTACCAAGCTCTTTTTTTGTGTCTTACCACGTTACCAGGAAATAAATCACACATTGGCTTCTTTCTAGGTGTCCAGTAATCGAAAACTTTCATCATCAATAGGGGAAAGTCGCCTATTATGGGAAGGTTTCCTAATTTGGGAAAGTGCATTATTTCACACCAGGATGTGCTGCGCTCTCTGTTTAAGAATGTAAATCATTAAGCAGATGATATTATTAATTGTAATCACATTATAAACTGTCAGTTGCTCAAGATTTCGGTACTGACTCTGTGTCTTTGTTTTAGTGGGCTGTGAAATGTTTGCTAATCCCTAAACTGTGACTCATGAGCCGTTGAAAGTACGCCGTTTTTCTGAATTAGTTTGGTGCTTAGTTCTCTATTAAGTGTAATCTTAAAACCTTGCTTTGTTTTATAGGTACAATTGTATTTGAATGCTGTTTTATTCACCCATTTTCTCGAGCACCTGTTTTCGCCTTTTATGCGGAAGTCTGAAGAGCCTAATTTGGGGCTCGCAGTATTAGGAAGTCAGTAACTTGTGAATTATTTCTTCTGGGTTATACAATATTACAGATGCCCCGAAAGAAAAGAAATGGGACCCCGAATTGATAAAAACAGCTGTTGAGACTATGGGGAACAAGGAAATGTGCAGCTACAAAGCGTCGAGGTTTTTGAACTTAACATAAATAACACTTCAGCCTTATTGTAAAGACCGGCAGAAAAGTTCAATTGAAACAATAAAAACAAAACTGGGTAGGAAACAAGTACTTCCTTGTGGAGTAGAAAATGATTTGGCTGAGCACTGTCTTTTGATGGAAAGAAAGTTTTTTGACTTGACAGTGGCAGTCGTCATGCACCCCTTTTACCAGCTTGCTGTAAGAAACGGAATTAAAAACCAATTTTGCAAGAGAAATTGAAAGAGTGGAAGGAGGTGGCTGAAAAATTAACTACGTCGTCATTGAAAAAATTCAGTTACAACCCCTGAAGGTCTTCTCTCTCAAGAGCGAGGAGTTTCACTCCTGAATCAGTAGTTCAGTTTTTTTAATCCACGAATCCACTATGTACAACATTCTACATAATCCTGCAAGACTTTACAATTGTGACGAAACCGGCATCACTATTGTACAGCACAAACACATGAAAATATGAAGATTGGAACGCAAGCGTCAGATGTCTCATTTTCAATCCGCAGATCGGGGATCTTTTGTGACAGTCGTCACTTGTGTGAGTCCAACTGGACACTTCATTCCAACCGTTACTTGTATTTCCAAGAAAATATGTGAAACCAGAAATGATGAATGGCACACCGCCTGAATAAATCCGCGCGTGCCATCTCTTGGGGTGGATACAGAGCGAGATTTTCACCCAGTTTTTTTTTATTTCATTAATAATACAAAGCCGACAAAATAATATCCTGCTATTTAGTACCAGACGGGCACTATTCATACACACAAGAAATCTGGAGGTCATTACTTTAGCTCGAGAGAAACATGTTGACATCATTTGCCTCTCACCTCACAACAGCCACAAAGTGCAAACCTTGGATATAGCTTTCATGGGAACCCTTAAAACATACTACTGACAAGAAAGTGAAAAATAGCTCCGTTCAAACCTGGGGCTAATCGTCACCATCTAACAAACTGGCCAACAATTCGGAAATGCGTACAAGAGACCTGCAACAGGCGAGATAGCGGCTAATGGCTTCTGGGCGACAGACCTTTCTCCTTGTGACAAGAACATCTTCAGACCACACAATTTCCATCTAGTCTCAGAGGACACATACTGCTCCTGTAAACCATTCTGCTTTGGTGAAGATAGCGATCAGTCATCATTCATTTCTGCTAATTTTCCGCCGTTCACTTCTGCTGAGGCTGTCCGAGCATCTGATATCAGCCCTGTGCTAAGCCTAAACCTACAGCCCAATACTCATGGTGGAACAGTAGAGAAAATAACGAATTCGCCTTACAAAATTTGTGGGCAAACTAAAAAGAAAAAAGAAAATCAAACAGGCCACTAAATCCAAAACCAATATGCTTGCGTCGAATGTTCTTCTTGGTTCTTCAAGAAGACGGAAGAGAAGGGTTTGCCGGGATCCATCTCCATCTGATACTCGATCAGATTCGGACACTGACTTAGCTGTTCCTTTCGTTGACGATTCGACAGAAGAAGAGGAACAAGACGCTGATTGTGTGTATTGTACTGGTCGTTCCTCTGAAGACCACTATGGAGAAGAGTGGATACGATGTGCGAAATATTTCAGATGGGCGCACATACTTTATGCTGGTATGGAGGAAGATTTTGTTTGTAAACCTTGTCGGGAATAAACACTGTTTTGTTCTTAGTTTGTATCCTTTGTATTTGTAATTTTTTAAATTTTGTAACTATTCTTTGTGTTTTCTGTGTAAATTATTTACCTATCCAAATTAAGAATACGTGCTTCCATAATTAGGGGATATGAAGCTTTTAAGGAAAAGAATTTTACACACGTTTCTATTTTCCTAATTTACGATGTTTAAGTAACAACTGTCTCTTCATCAATCAAATAATGTTATGTGTTTTGAAAAGTTTTACGACTTTTTCCTAAGTTTAATAGCAGTTTTTAAAAGACTCCCTATAACCCGCGACTTCCCGCTAAGATCTACATCTTCCCATGGAATTTATACGCAAATCTTAACAGTTTGACTGGTGACGGTTAGACAAGTGGCCGTGGCTTAGGGACTCATTTATTCGAATGGTTCTGCTGTTGGATTATTTAATGATTCTACTTCAACTCTAACACCAATGAAGTTTTCATTTAACTGTCGAATGATAGTATTCCTCTTTCGTATTTGTGAGGTGCCGACTTCAAATCTCATCCCTAGAACTGCCTTGACTGACGTTCCTTTCCTGTCCAAGGAAACTGTGGGGTAGTAATTAATATTAGGTTACGGCCACTTCCTTATAAGCAATTTACAGTTCGTTATTAATTCTTCCTCTGTCATTCGATGTTCATATTCTGAATTATGTAACGCGATTTTAAATAAAGCATAAATAAGTAAATGTGCACCCCTAATTAATAATAAGCCAGTCCCAGTGGCCGCGCGGTCTAAGGCGTAGATCAGCGGCCACTCGCCTGCTGAGATTTTGGGTTCGAATCCCACTGGAGTCATAGATGTCTCTCTGTTGTGAATGTTGTGTGTTGTCAGGTAGAGGCCTCTGCGACGAGCTAATCACTCGTGCAGAGGAGTCCTGCCGACTGGTGCTTCGTTACGTGTGATCTAGAAATCTCGTGAATGGCCAACTGGGAGCTGTTGCGCCAAAAACAGAAGTAATAAGATTGGCAAAAGTTTCTGGTAGATTAGGACGTACAAGGAGACAATGATGGCATATTTCAGTGCAGTGTCACCGTAGATGACAGAAGGAATTTCCGAAATGTATCACACAATGTAGCCGATCTCCGAAATTTTATCGGACTTTGCTTGAGCAATGAAACATTAAAGTATCTCAATAAACCCAGCAGATGCACGTCAACACAACATATTCTTAGCTGTCGGAAGACTGAGACATATTTCGGCTACTAAAGATAGGCATCATCAGAATGTACATAAAAGAGAGTAAAAAGGAAATATTTACAACTGCAGTTTATTTACTACAAAGAATTGCAGTTAAATACTGCCTTTTTACTTTCTGTTTTGAAGAGCTTGATGTAGTTAAAACATGTCTGTCTTTCAAATCTAAGAATAATGTTTTGCTGACGGACCTTTTATTGTGTTTCTATACCATAACGGGGATGAATTAACTTAAAATTAACATTAAAGTACAACACAGGGTTTTTATAGAGTAGGCATTCACGATAAATTCCTCCTGCCTCACGGTGTCTTGATTCGGAATTTCAGTCACAGAAAATATTTAGGACCTTGAGTTTCGTTTGAAGACTATTATCTATCGTTATGAGAATATACTGGTCGCGATGTCTGTGTAAAATCTAGTGCTCAGGGAAGTGAAACAGAATTGTGAAAGCAATTAATTCTGCAATGTGTTTCGCGGCCAAGCCAGTGGGCCAAAAGCTGCGAATTTGCGGAGGTATATCCTGCGGGCTATATAAAGGCAGACTACAGTTGGGAGCGGCATTCGACTTTAGAGAACGTGTGGCACACTAGTAACTCTACCAAGCGTCAGCAAATAGTTGAGAGATACCGCAGCACAGTGTTGCCTAAAGTAACTGAGAAGCAGGGTGACCCGCAACATTAACACTCTTCAGAACTCAGCTGAATGTAACTTGGTTTGTTTAGTCCACCTTAATAATTCTGCCAGTTTTGAAGGAGGCTGTGTGCACGAAAGGGGCTAATTGCGAAACTTCAGAGTGTTTTCTTTGGCTTGTTTTGCTTCCTGTCCTGTGTTTCGTTCTCTGTATTTTCTGTTCATTCTGTATTTTCTATTCATGTCCCTTGCGTATTGTAATTATTGTATGTCTCCTAACGTTTGTTTTTCCTTAAGGTCTGTACTTTGTACAATATAAATCAACAAAGTGCACCTTTTCTAAATGAATATTTAATTTTTGATGTCTTCTACACATTTCGAACCCAGGAGTTCACCTTCAGGAAGACAGTTTTATACACAGGTATGGTATAGTGAGTTTTACATGCATCAGTGTAAGCAGTCTTGTAGGTAGAAAAGAGCTTTGTGTGATTATATTACAATGCACAGTGCAAAAAAAAAACATAAAATTCTCTATTTTACTCTTCTATGAAGCAGTCCATTATTCTACAGCCTTTCCTAATAATCTGTGTTGTCTTGTCTATTTCTTAGTTTACTCTGCTGTGTTAGCTGTCTTTTTATGCATTCATTTTTTGGTTTCTCTACTCTTTTGTTCATAAACATATTTTCCTTTCTACTTTCTATCCATTTTTTTACATTATTTATAACTTTATATCATGTTTGCCTCACTGTTTTTTTTACATCTTTCTGGTTCTCTAATTAGCTTAAGTCTTCCATTCATAAACTTTATTCTTTTCTCTTCGTATCACAACACGCTAACCATTGCGTCCCAATGCATTATTATGAAGCTATTGTGTTTGTACAGAGAAAATTACTGCCAAGCGGGAAAGCTGGCCTAATAAACTGGAAGTCCATGCTTGTAGCACTTTGACGATGTCGTTAACAGCCGTATTGGACCACCCTCCAGGCGTCTCTGCAGCGCCGTAATACAGTGCGGATTACAGTATCCCATTGTGTTATCAGTACTCGGGGGACTCCTTCCTTATAACACGACTTTTATATGCATCCTTCAGACCTCCATCTGTTGGATTACGTAATTGTTTATAGGGGACATAATTACTTAGGCTTCTTTTGCGCTCATCCAAGGTTGGTGTGTCTCCTAGCTGCTGCTGTTATTTGTTGCGTAAGCAGCTTTACTTCTTTTCATTAGATTTGTCTCCCTCATTCCGTCTTTTCCTCCCTCTGTTTTCGTTGCTGTAGACACGCCTTTTCCCTCCTTTACTTTCCTATTTTCCCTTACAATTATTCATATCCCACATACCTGGACTCCGTCGAATTGTCATCACTCCTTATTTTTGAGTGCGAGGGGTTTGAGATATTCTCAGGATTTGAATGACAGCCGAAAGATCGGATACTTGGGCTTCGGGCAGTGTTTTCCAAACTTTTTCCATGGAAGAACCTTTAAAATAATTTTTCATATATCAAGGAACCCTTGACTATATACAGTATATGCCTACAGGCCTAAGACGGAGAACATTCCAATTACTGCCAAATTAACTGAAGAAAATGTAATTGCGAAAGGTGCTATATGTGGCTATAGTAGCTTAGAATACCGTACAAGAAGAATTTTCCCTGCCCTTTTTACAATTTAATCGTGTTTTCAAATACCAAATTTCAAATCACGGAGATTGCTCCAGTATTGCCAATTTCCGAACAAAACTTCTTGTGATAATTCAAGTTATATTTTGGCCATTTCGTGAATTTTCAAAATTTGAATTAATTTATTCCACGAATTTTAGCTACATCCATAAAAATGATCTGCGGCATCCTCGTTCGGAAACACTGATGGATTTATGCAGTTTGTCCAGACCGTTTTCTCTCAATTGGTGCTTCAGTGTAGGCCACGACCGCTTCTTGTCACGTCCTCTTCGGGTGATCATTGATAGAATATGATTTGCGTTACTGAAAGTATCTGTAAATGAATCAGAATTAATATCATAAAACTTTTCTCTCCCCTCTGCTTGTAGTTTTTTTTTTCTGTTTCTTCTTTTCTTATACGTTTGTTCATTTATTTCCTACCATTCGTCGTGTGCCCTGTGCTTCACGTGTTACTCCTTTTCTACTACCATTTCACTGATATTTTCCAATATGGTCCAGCAAAATTGTGCAGTACTGTAACGTAGTATAGGCACACAGCACTTGTAAATTACTTTTCCTCGAAACCAACTTTTTTACTTTTGACGCAACAGCCCCCACTGGGCCAGGGCCTCCTCATTCACGAAATTTCTACATCACAAACAACGACGCACCACAGTCTGTAGGACTCCTCTGGACGAGTGATCAGTTCGTCGAAGAGACCTCTACCGACAACACACAACACTCACAACAGACAGACATCCATAAATCCATGCTCCCGGTGGGATTCGAACCCTCAATATCAGCAGACGAGCAACCTCAGACCCACCCCTTAAACCCCGCGGCCACTGGGATGGGCCGAAGCCAACTTTACGTGTATAAATTATAAGGATCTGACTGCCCAGCTCAACTTGTACTACCGCTGTAGACTAAGTTAAATCAGGCATAAGTTTATTATGTATGGTTTGGTATTCAAATGTAACACACTTTTCCAGGTTGATGACGGAAGAATACTGTATTGAAATAGGTTGCAGCCACTTCCTCTCCATTTTCTTGTACAATAATTCAGTGTCCATTAAAATATTTATTTATCAGACTTTAATTTGTGCCTTGTCAGTCGTTTAGTCAGCCTTTAACATTGTTTTCTGTCTTTATTTAGATTGAGAATGTGTTTGGGAAGAGCACCAAACAATTAACTTAGCTTTTTTTCTGGAAAAATAAAGATGTGGATACAAAAATACACACAAACACGCATTCAATGATACACGAAAACATACAATCTGAAATACCGTACGTACTCTACTATGTAAAATTATTATGACTCGGGGGGGGGGGATTCATTGTGATCTGTAACACTTAACATAATCGGTGAAATTTTCCAATTTTGGGGCAGCGCGATGACGTTCCTGCTCTAAATAATAAAGCCGAAATCTACGCTTTCATTCTATAATAGTGTGGTTGGAAACAGTGATTTGAGGAGGTAAGCGGACAGATATAAGAATTTTCCTTGTGTTGCTGCCCTTGTTAAAGAATTTTTTTCTGTCCACCGTATTCAGAAAGTTTCCATGTGTTACGAAGAATCTGAAAACACTATCAGTTCCAGCTCCTCAGGCCTTATTTCGAAGAGTCCTTCAGTAAATGCAGCACTTATGCAAGTAATTTGACATCGAGAGGACCGTGCATCGTGATATATTCTTATAATAAAAGTCAACGAGTTCCACTATTTCACAAATTACCAAAATAAATTTGTGAAACAGTGCATCTCGTTGGCTTTTATTATAAGAATATAGAAGTAAAATTATCTAGAATAATGCTGCCACTGGTTCAGTGCACACCTGTCTAAAACTCTTTTCGAACTCCTCCAAAAGTGCTTTACACGTAAAGTGGAAAAGGACTGTTAAGCGACTAAAATTGAAATCATTCTGATGTACAATTCTCTTCCAGTTTTGGACGTGTACGAGAAACTTCATCTCTGATATGTGACATCCAAAGGCCAGTTTTATTCTGATTGATTTTAAAGAGCTTGTCATATAGCCCCTTTTTTTTTGTCTCCTCCCTTCAGATTTAAAAGGCTGTTTTTTACATAGATAAGGAATGCCAAGTCCAGTAGCCAACAAGAGTCACTTCATTCTTTGGGATTCTTCCATTTTATAAAATATATCTCGTCAACCAACCTTCAGAACCGAGTAAAAAACGTCAATTCCGTGCAGACGCGCACGGAACTTTTCTTCAGATTTTTCTAGCAGGCATTAAAAGTCACTGTTACAAAGGCGCCTCGCGAAGTTTTAACTATTGCTTCAGCAACATTCATCACCTGCCCAAAAAGAAGTATTTTAAAACGACATGCTTCCTTGTGTGGCTTCCTCTCGTTGTATATAGCATAATAAGGTACTAATTATCCGACCAAACACAACCTGTAGATCAATTATTTGTGTTCCTGTACTTTTTTGACGATATGAGCATGGTTTGGTAGGACAGTCTTGGGTGACATCGTCCATTTTTCTAGTGGAAAATAAAGTGATCTGGTATGAAAACCGGAAATTATTCAGCCTTCTTGCAAGGGGAAATTAGGCAATTAATGCTGCCGTATTGTGGAGGATCTCATACAGCTGGTATAAAGGCAACCTAATTTCCTTTGAATAGGATTTAAAGGCGTTATAAATATCCTCACATTTTCTACGCCTTTTCATGGGCGGTACTCACAGTTGCGTCACTAAGTATCGTTCTCACCACTAATGCGATATCTTTCGACCCATCAAATTGCGGTGAGGACTATTCGCACTCATCAGTTTGGTTTGAATGTAAATTGAAATTAATTTTCCGCTTTCGTAAGCGAGTTGTCATACAACTGGATCTATCAGCGGCAGTCAGGAACGCTTCTAAAAGAAGTCACCGTCCTGAAATTGGTTCTTCTTAGCAGGCTATTGATAAAGTGTCGGTGCAGTAGTACAGTATTTATGTTATCAGAGGTATAATGAAAATGATGATCTGATTTCGGTTCCTTTACTTTGTTTCTACTTAAATCACTTTTAAATTGATAAATGTACCAAAGGAACTGTGAGTAGTCTGGAAATTAAGTTCGAAATATGTTTCTTCGGCACTGCAACAACCTTACCTACAATATACATATATGTCTTTGATGTCGACGAAGCATTCTCACGCGGCATTGAAATGTTACGTCTGTTGTCTCTCAACATGTCCACTCGTTTTAGGACAAAGTAGCTAAACTTGTGGGCAGAGTAACCCTGAACATAATAACACACAAGAGCAAGAAACAGCAAGGTCGCAGTGTGGTACAATAGCCCACATTCCATGAAGTGTAATAATGTGTTCTCGCAGTTCGTCACTTGACGCTAGCTTCTTCCAGGGATGTTGTTCTACCGCACACGAACTCTGATAAACCTTTGCATACGCAGAGCTTTGAGGTTCTCTGCGGGTTTATGTTTACTTATTGAAAGCATACCGTCGAAGGGTTGAATAATTTAATTAAATAGCTTTCATTAAAAGATTTTAGTAATGAAGTTTTGTACGATTATATCCACAGGAAAAATTTGGCGAATAATATTGGAGGAGGGGGTAAAGCCGACCATGCGTCTGCTCTGCCTCCACTAAAACGCAGGATTTTTTTTTTCGTCTTGATAGCTCCAAAATAATCGTTTATAAGACATTTATATTTTCATTTGGCCCTCTTAAATTCAGTAGCCAAAATATCTTACGTACAAAAATATTTGAGGGGCATATCCTTCTTGGCAAAGCCCCACCCCAAGTTACGCTTATGATTATATCAATTGTAAAGCAAGCGGATACTGAATCAAATGAAAATATATTATATCTAATGTCATTCGTTTTCTGAAACTATTTTCCCCAGATTTCTTATGACTACGGGAAACTGGTTGTTGCAGTGAGCCACGTGGTGATAGTTGTTTTTAGGTAGTTTTTACTTCAACTGTTTAGACAACTTCAGCACATTGATTATTGCAACTGAACGTCGGGTCATAACAAAATAAAAAAAAATTTCACTCATCTAAAAGAGAACCTTATTTAGGAATCATGGCTAATTTTCTTGTGAAGTGGCACATAAGCAACAAAAATCATTTACATTGAATCAACAAGCAGCAAATCCAATCCAGCTGTCAAAACTATAATGATATTCTTTACCGATGACTGGTTGCTGGCCACCTGTGCGGGAGTGGTGTGATATACGTGTTGCTTGTGCTGATATTTATTGCCCGGGGTCGTGCATGAGCCGCAAAGGTTAAAGGCAAAACGCTGCTGTAGTTGTTAAACAAGGAATAACCTTGTTGTCAGTACACAACCTTTTCGTGGAAGCAACCTTTATTTGGACTGATACAGACTATTTTAATAGGGTTATCGAAACGAGGGAAATCAAACACAGCAGAGACACGCGTTTCAAGATACAGGTTTATGTGAGATGGTAAAAGGATGGTAATCGCATTTTCAGTGTGTGGGCTGTTTCTTCTAGAGAACCGGCACCTCGGGAATTTGAGGCACTCACTTTATGTAAATGCTGTAGAACGTAATTTTATAGCTTACAGTTAACATAGTGTGCTTCTGTTAACAAGTCCGTTAGTGGTTTTTAGCGAAATAATGGCTCCTGAGATGTGACGTGTACCCATCTTAAGGATAAATAGATACTCCCTGCTGGGTATGTACCACTACTTCTGAGAAAGCTGCCTTCGCCAGCTTTAGATCGATTATAAAAGTGATAGTAGTCGGTTCCTCTGAAAACCCGGTGTACGTCTACTACGCTACATAGTTATAATCCAAACTTACTAATCTCCGTAGTTATACCCATAAGAACCTCAAGACATAATCACTGTTTCTTCTGAGAAACACGATTAAGTAATATACTAAATCATTATGAGAAAAAATGTCCTCTACACAATTTGACGCTGTAAGAAGTAAAAAAAAAAAAAATTAGAAGAACGTGAGAGCAAGAATAAGAGCGTGAGTAGGGTAGAACAGTCAAGAAGACTAAGAAAATGGGCAGGGAGGAAAGATATGAGATAAGAAATGCATGCAAAACTTAGGTTTCGAAACTTTGAAGGGAAAGGAGCAGCTTAGAAGACGGGTGTAGTTGAATGGATAATAGTGAAGTGGATTATAAAGAAACGTGCCGTGAGAACGTGGACAGCATTTATCAGGCTCAGAGTAGGAATTTGTTGCGGGTCGTTTTAAACACATGTATGAACGTCGGGCTCAGTAAGGTGAGGGATTTTGGCTACGTGTGTGAATGTTAGCTTTGCAGGTGTGTGCTCCGTGGGTTTATTCAGTTAGGAAAGGAGAAAAGACGACACCGGCGGAAAAAAGAAAATCAAAAGAGTAGAGAAAGGAAGAGAGTTGCTCAAAATGGAAAAAAGCGGAAATAATGTAGTATTGTAGACGTTATGAATAGTGAGCTGATTTCTGACGACTCTATTGAGAAGTGGGGGGGGGGGGGGGGGGAAGAAAATTTTTTTTTACAAAAAAAATTTTTTCCCCAAACCCCTGCTTG
>Ga0136643_10003000_pt1 | contig 22421 bp, 19 predicted proteins | sample TergutLab28metaG_FD_96883 | JGI IMG/M metagenome (GOLD analysis project Ga0136643, IMG submission 96883) | Labiotermes labralis P1 segment gut microbial communities from Petit-Saut dam, French Guiana - Lab288 P1 (version 3) (version 3) | ecosystem: Host-associated > Arthropoda: Insects >... | reverse complement strand
GCCTACACAACACAACAAGTACTCGCTAGCTCCTGAAGATGGACGTATTAACGTCTGAAACATGTTGAGCAATATATAATAAAGCAAGTGTCATCTAGTTGGTCAACCTTTACTCAAATATCAAGATGATGCACGGTCCAATACTCATAAGATTCAGTTATGTCTATTAAACACCAGTTATACAGTGTCAACATGCTTCAACCAATAATATGATCATCTGCAGAAGGAATGACTGATCCACACGATGATCATATTGTTGGTTAAAGCATGTTGTGTTTGTATCATGTAACTGGTGTTTAATAGACATAAGTGATTTTATGTTAGGACAGTCTTTTTATCTTATTGTAAATATAATACAGGTATGGATTCTGATGTTCAGATTACATTTTAGGTAGTCTCACTAGTTCCAGTGTATACCAACAGAATGAACAACTAGAGACAATATAGTATGGCTAAACACACGTCAGGAAGCTTATTGAGAAGCATCTTCATTGCAATCTGTTCTGTTTAAGTATAAACCAGAAATAGCTATATAGCTGAGAGGTACAAAATTTATTGGGAATAAATATTGGTAAGTGATAAGAAATAAAGGATAATAGATCTGATATCAGCTGACAGCATAAAAGAAACTGTACATGTAAATGCTGTAGCCATCTCTAATGCTGAGAACACTGAAATGTTGCATGACAGTAATATCCTGAATGTATAAGGAAATTGAGCAGCACTGGTAGGTGACAATGGTGCCCCTTGGCAACTGCTATGGTGTCGAACACCACGCACAAGCATGTTGGCTAATAAACATGGAAGAAGGAATCTCAAAAACAACATTCAAAGGGCAGCACTACTTGGAACATTGCACATTGTCCACAAATTCCTATCTTCAACAATAACTACTGATAAACTTTGTAATTGCTCTGGTAAAAGTCACAATTATAAATCAGATCAACCAGCATAACACCGGAATAATAATAATAAACCTAAAGGAACAGCCTACAAGTAGTAATACTTAAAACATGCCATACACTTAGAAAGTTTTTAGCAGAGTAATGAAGAAGTGCTTGGTCATTGACACAATCTACCTTGAAAACAAGCTAAACTGCTGTGAATTCATAATTAAAAAAATAATAATTCTGTTACTAATGTGCTGGTTCAACAGCTTAATTGACAATAATGAAGTCAGCCGAAAAGAGAATTATTACACATAGTTATAATGGCTACTTTAAATACCCCATAAATATACTTCAAAAGATAAACTAACACAAAATATGGGTAGGGGGAAAAAATTAATTCTGTTTTGTAATATCAACATACAAACAAACAACATTAATAGCTTTTGCACATCTGTTCATGATAGTTCTTGCAGTCAGATAACACTGAACATGACATAGTCACTGAGATTGCCAGCTGGAACCCAGAGACAAACAGCTTCCAAAAGAGAAAGGCAGAATTAAAATAAAGGCAAACATTAAAACAAAGATCAAGGTGATACCAACTCTCAAATACAGTACACAGTTTTATGTGCTCTAATGCATTAGCATTAACTTGGGAAATAGTGTGCAAGGGTTTGGACTGGATTCAACCAGCTCAGGACAGAAGCCAGTGACAGGCTCTTGTAAGCACATTAATGAACCTGTTTTTTATAGTGTGCATATTTTTTGCTCATTACAGTATTCTTGAAACTTGATTTGAATACTGCAAGTATATCTTACCACTCTTGTCCTTGTTAGATTATATATTTAATTTTTAATGTAGAGAGGCACATTACACAGATGTTTTACTCTACATGAGATGCTCATGAAATCATTTTACTGTCGTAGCAGTAATGATTAATGATAAAGTTTTGAGGTATATACTGCTATGTATATTTTCAGTTGAAGAATAACTATGAAAATCGGGAATCAGCTATTAAGAGATGTATTACAGTTTCTGCTGACAGAGTACGTGGCCTGTGGGAGCAGAGAGAAAAGAGTGAAGACTCAAACCTCCTGAAAGCATTAAGAAAGGAGCAGACAAAGGTATAAGAAGGAAAAATAATAATTTCTTTTGCGTTTCTATAGTTTTGCTGTATTTTTATCCGTATAATTTTCTGTTGCCATTACCACTACCCATTGGTAAACTAATTTTCCTTGTTTTCTAGCTACGATTACTGCAAGCTGAGCTGAATGTAGAAGAAGTACTTAGGGAACGAACAACAAAAGTGTACTATGAACGATGCCGACCATTCTACAAACCACCAGATCTCAGTGTGTGAATGAATATTATGTTTCTGTACTGGTGAAGTTTTTAAAAGTAACTGAAGTTTTTATAAATATAGTGAACTTTAGTGTGGGTTGATAAAATGAAAGCTTTTAATTCAGAGAACTACAATGAGTCATGAAGGAAATCTTGTTATGATGTTATGGAATGTCTGAGACAGTACTGACCAAGACCAAACGACCTGCATAGCATAATGTTCCACAGCCAGATTGATATCAGGGAAATTTCTAGAATGAGTTCTAGAAAGCTATGTTTTTATGATGTTAGTAACTAGCATTTTATTTTTAATTCATTTCTCTAATGGAATTAATCACAATATAAATTTTCTTATGTAAAACTGAACACTCCACCTTTCAGGAGTAGTTTTTATTGCCTTGTATGTATTATGCAGTGGGAGATAAAGTTGCCTTTGCTTAATTAAGTACCATGCTATAAAGATGTATGGGGCAGTGGAGGTATAGTCTCATACATTTTTTAGCCTTGTCACACTGGGTTGTGGAAGTTAACTTTGTCTGGCTATTTCACCCCTGCAAAAGAAGAATGGGTGGGCTCCAGAGCTAGTCCAGATATGAAGTATAACAGTTCTATGCACATTTCACAGCAGTGTCCCCATGAGGTAATTCCACATATAATCTGTTAAATATGTAATTAACTCTCAATACATTATTCTCATTACATTCCATTCAGCTAAATTGTTCCTTCAAATGTTGGTATTAATTACCATGATGTTCAATTTACAATCACAACAATGGTGTCAATTGAAAATATTCACAAAGTTAAAATACGTTGCGGCAGATGGGGCAGGTTGCTTTGTTGCTTGTATTGATCCACTTGACCTGAAAAAGGAAATACATTATTATGTGACACTGCCTGCAAACTCCTCCTCTGTTACCCCTGTCTGCAGCAGGACTGCAGGTGGTGATTGGTTGCAGATAGAATGTATTTGTGAAAAGAGAGGTTTGCTGAAAAAAGGGGTGACATCAGGTGGGAATCAGGATATACTCTTTACTCACCAAACATGCGGAGTGAAATTTCTTCTTACATTTGAAACAACTTTGCCGAGGGATCTCAAGATTTGAGCTCTGTACAACAGAGAAGCAAATGTTGCACTCCTCAACACCTTCAAACCGTTTGTCCAAATTACTCTTCCAGTGTTCCAGGCCATCCCAGATGGAGCCATTCTGTAGTAAGGACACAGTTACTAGATTACCAACGATTCAGACAAGGCAGTATCAAGAGTATTTAACCCAAACCTTGAAGTCTCAGTTTCTTCCAGGACGTGATGTTGTGTCAGTGGGCCATAGGTTCCGGACTATTCAAGACAACATGGTGGTCTCATTTTGACACCATGTTGTCTCAAAACATCAGGAATCAATTACCCAGTCACACAGAATCACACCTCAAAAAAATAGGGACCTCAACTACACCACTGTTAAAGCCTAAAACCTCCCATCATACCTTGGATGTCTGCACAGTGGCTGCTGCTGGTACTGAAACTGCTTAGTTTTGCAATGACCACTACTCTGTATGAACCTAAAGATGACACAGTTTTTAGTCACAGTGTCTTTTACAAGCATTTCTTTGATTTCTTGTTTTATTTCTTCTGCCTGGCAATATGGCAAAGATAACATTTTCCTGGCTTGCCTTCAAATATTTTTATTCTAAAGCTGTACCGCCATATGATTGGATGCTAATGAGATGTGGTATTGTGCAGATAAATCCCATTTCTTTGATCTGGTTTCAAATAACCAATTAGCAGTAAACCCACTGTTATGACTGATGGTGTCACCTTTTTTTCAATTAATATGATTGTGTCTGGCAATACATGGCCTGTTCAAAACGTATCTTCTCAAATTTTTTTCTTTTAAAGAAGAAAGTGCTTGGTGCAAGGAGTGGGGCGCATGTGACCTTGGACCCTTTAGCAGGTACATGAATTACTGCTTCCTGCTTGGATTGCTAGTTGCTGGCAGTCGGCCAAAACCTGTTGTGCACGTTGTGCCTGTTGCATTGATGACTGAGAAAGTTTAGAAGCATGTCTGCATCAGGTTTTGCCACAAACTTTGGCACTGCTGCTCAGAAACCTATATGATATGATTCAGAAGGCCTTTGGGAAAAAGGCAATGGGCTCTACACAAGTTGAGTGCTTTATGTAGTTCAAAGAGGGACACACATCAGTAGAGAGTGGTGAACGTTCAGGGAGGCCCTCCACGAGTAGGAGCCAACTGATGACTGACAAAGTGCATTCTGCTGTGCTGGAATAACAATTAGAGAGTTGGGGCTTTCATTTGGTTTGGTACAGTCGCTTCTGACAGAAGATTTGGGCATGAAATGTGTCTCAGCGAAAGTTTTCCCAAAACTGCTGACAGTCGAGCAGAAAGAGACTCACCTTGCAGTAGCCAGAGATCTGCTGCAATGTGCTGATCAAGATGCCAACTTCATGAAGACAATAATTACCAGTGATGAATCTTGGGTCTGCGGGTACAACACAGAAACAAAAGCCCAGTCATCACAAAGAATGACTCTGAGGCCAAAAAAGGCACGCCAAGTCCAGAGTGAGGTGGAAGTGATGTTGACAGTTTTCTTTCATCATAAAGGCGTCGTTAGTCATGAGTACACACCAGATGGTCAAACTGTTATCAAGGAGTACTATGTCTAAGTTCTCCATTGGGTGCGTGATGTGCAGTGCAAGCAACCTACATTATGGAAGCAAGTTGACTGGAAGCTACACCATGACACCACTCTGCCCACTCGTCCCACATTGTCCTGAACTTCTTGGCTAAACATCAGATCCCACAAGTGCCACAGCACCCCTATTCACTGGATATGGCCCCACGTGAATTTTTTCTATTCCCAGGGGTGAAAATGCTTTTGAAGGGGAATAGGTTTCAAAGCACAGAGTAGATGCAATGAAATGTGACAACACAGCTGTTGGTTATTGCCAAGAGTCAGTTCCAAAAATGCTTCAGACAATGGAAGGACAGCTGGAACAAGTGTGTGGTGCCTGAAGGGGACTTCTTTCAAGGGAATTAGGACTGCAACACCATAGGTTAGGTAGTTTGTTTTGCCACATGTTACTTGAAAATATTCTTACTCATACACTGGACAAAAGTTTGTGCCATCAGTAACTACTTATAACACATGAATATACATGTGCATTCATTTTCTAAAAGTCATCAAAATTTTTTCAACTGTAAACATACCAATGCTAAAGTAAGGAATTACAGAAATTGTGCCATCAGCATGTGCTTGCAACTGCCAAGCTGAGACCGCAGTGCAAGATGAGATGACTGAGGTATAACCAGAAAGTATGCATAGGCAAGCAATGATGACCTAATATGAGACACTATCTCAGGACATGTCTGTAAGGCCTGAGGAAAAATATCAAAAACCTTATCAAGGTCAGCAAGTCTAAGGGCTCTCCTGACAGTTACAGTGCAAACCGTTAGATCCAAATGTTCAGTGGTTCTAAATTTCATTGCAGTTCTTGGTTACCATAAAATGAACCCCTGGTCTAGTGTACTCACTGAACACTTCAAAGTGCTAAGATCAGTTACAATGACAATAAAAAGAAAAAAGCAGTACCAACATCACTGGATCCATCACTGAACTGTCCACTGTTTTTCACTGGTACATGCAATTATCCCCTGGTAGCAAAAGTGAAAAGTTATGCCTCTAGTGTCTCCATACTTACCTTTATAGACCGTTAGTGATGGGTAATATGTTTAATTTCTCAACAACTAAAATTCAAGAAATAACATGCAATTCATCACCACATTTCATGCTGCATGTGCAATTTTCCGAGAGTAGCACAAAAAGGGTTAAGCCATAACTGAGTATACCTGGGTATACGTCCAAACCAGGTAGCTATGTTCTGTTGAGGACCTAATTTTTTGAGGTATAAGGAATACTTTATATGTGAAGACTTACGAAATGGTGATTGTAAGCACACTAAACAATAGAGAAGATAAAGTTACAATGGCCAATGACTTCAGCATATGAAGCAGGGAGGATATGACAGAACATGTGGAAGGAACTGAATGAGAACCACTGGAAATGTTCCTGAAAATATGGAATTTTTTTAAACTGTACACTGCATGGTATGGCACATTTCAGTACAATGTACAGCTGCTGAATGTATGTTTCAGACAGGAAGGATTTTTTTCTCAGAACTCTTGAGCATGAAGGAGAATTCTGAACAAAGTGGTCCAGCAGTAGTGAATCAAGTGGCAAATTTAATCTGTCCAGATTTGGGCACAAAAAGCCATGACTGCTCATGTGATTGTGTCTGTACACAGCTTAATATTTGGTGGAAATGAGACACAATACAATAAATGTACACAGTGCAAAATTTGAACTACTTATATAGTTTCACTTCATAAACAAAATTAGTGACAACCATACCTGATGTGTTAGCAATAATGTGAGCTGCATTATCTGGTTATGCCACTGACCAGACTCTACAAGTTGTTTTCCGCTGTCAATGCGAACAGAACCCAATGGGTAGTTATTCGGTAGCTGAATGGATATTTCCATTTCAGCCTCCTCCATCTTATATACTGCTACCACTTCTCGTACACTAGGATGCACTTTAATCTGCAAAAATCATGTCACATAATTGGACTCTTGTACTTGGGCAGAATGGGTAATTGACAAACATTCAAGTACCTACCAGACTGGTCATCCTTGGATGGAGATGTGATAGTGCAGTCAGTACACAGACTATGCTTTGGGCTGTACAATCTGGGGTTCAATTCCCAGTAGAGACAAGAGATTTTTCTCTTCACCAAAACATCCAAATACTGAGGCCCAGCCAGACCACTATTCAATGGGTATAGGGGTTCTTTCCCTTGGGAATAAACTAGACAGGAAGTGAAGGTGACCTCTCACCTCTCCATCTACTGCCAAGGTTTTGAAAGAGTGGTGCTATACATTACGAATTATCATTTAGAGTGAAACTTGGATTTTACATTATGTGAATTGAAATTTTCCTTGACTTTACTGTATTTGCCTGAATGCAAGACAACTCTAAGATAATCCACATAAAAAAAAGTCTGCCAAGGGAAAATATATTTATCCAAATCTAAGATGACCCCCCAAAAATAGAATGTCTGCTAAAAAATATTTTACTACTAATTTCAAAAACTGCATACACAAAACATGTCAGGTACTATCTACCTTTACCAATCAGTGTCACTGTCATCGTCTTCATAATCAGTGCCTTCATCTTCCTCACACTCACTCCTAACATTTCCTCCTATCCTCTTCACCGCCATTCCATACTATATCAAAATCAATCTCATCCATTGCACTGGATATACAGCACTTCTTAGAACTCTTCACACCCACTTGTGGTGAGTGCTGCCGTGCTGTTATGATCCACACTGAATAAATAATATATTTATATTTCTTGGTTTATAAACTTACTTGAATCCATGATGATTCATAATTTTCTCCAAAGATAGTATTAATGGTGTTAAGAATTTAAATATATGCATTCTGGATTTTGGTGACATGTCTGTGGCCTGATCAGTCTGAGTTCATGTCTCTTTTTATGGATTTTAGTTTGTGAATTGGTCCAGGTTTTATTTTTGTGTCTTGTAGGTAATTTTTAACTTTTCAATAGCCATTTTCCTCTTAGTACCCTTCAACTATATCTGTTCTCAGGTGTATATCATAACAAGTTACTATTTCTATGGTACTGAGTAATTAAGAATAGCTCAATCTAAGAGGTCCAGCAGGTTAGGTGTATCTTTGCCCAAAACAGAAACAGAGTCGGCTTCCAAAATGTAGTGCTTCTTTACAAAATTAGACAATGCACAAAGTCCCAGAAAAAGAAGAATGTGACAGTTAACTTCAATCATGCTGTTTTGTCTCTTTTGGATTCCTTGACCCTCGAAGATGGGACCCATTGGACATCCTGAAACGTCAGTAAGGACATACAAATCTATGCTGCATAATACCTCAGAATAGCAGAGATCTCACATGATAATTTGGTAATTCAGGCCAAGGTTTGGCTCCACATGGTCCGGTTCAGAGCGACCCGGATTGGCGCAGTCTAATTTGGCGCTTCATTTACAAATTTAAGACAGCCTCACAAGCTGAAGCTCCAAATTTATGGAAAAAAAACATGTCTTGCATTCAAGTAAATACAGTATTTCATTTCCACCGCTCCTGCCTGCCAACATTACATTTTCCTGGAATATTATGCCTTGCCATTATCACAGAACCTTAACAAATCCACATGACAATGAAAGAATACAAACACAAGGTGATAGTAAACAACTGCCACCAGCCAGGCACATCATACGCAAAAGCCATCTGTGAATGACAACTGAAAATAAAATGTTAAGGGGAACTGAGAACTGTTATGGAACACCAGTGCCTGTCATGAGTTCCACTTAATAATCTTACACACAGTGCTACAAGGTAAATTAATAATGAAGAATTTCCTTACAGGAAGTAATGCAAAAGCAGGGAGTTGTATCTCAAGCTTAGATTTTACATAATTTAAACTTTATACTAAATGCATAGAAAAGGAATATGGTATTAAATATGCTCTTGCTTGTCAGCCAAAAATACTGATTTTCTTACATGACAAGGTGGTGAACTGATTTCATAATGAACTGAAGAAGAGATTATGCATTCAGCATTAACAACAAAATGCCATATTACCTCAAAGATCACACAGCACAGGTCCATTCATGGTCAAAAATCAAATGAAACTTAGCTACATATATGGACTTTATATTATTCTGCACTTCAAGTTACATTTGTGTTGCAATATTTGCTGTTCTGGGATGTTTTATGGCATGGTTGGCAGTTTGCAACATTCCAGAGGAGCTAAAAACCTCATCTATGCCACAGCAGAAGCCTAAATTCTTGCAACATTTGTTCTTTTCAGTTGCAAGTGTTTTATATATCTCAGTACACATGAAGTATGTTTCCATTCATCCATGTTCTGCTGTGGTCACTATTTCCCCTACAAAATTCCCCTTCTGTTGTTCTGCCAGATGGAGAAATACAAATGCGATACCTTTCCATCTGACCACAATGACACTCCTTACAACTATGTCCTGCATCCCTAATTAAAAGAACCGTAATACAAAGACAAAAGACTGAAACTGGCTGGAACCGAAACCTTCAAGCCTCTCAATAATGTAGCATTCACCAGACAGTTTAAGTCTAAACTGCAATCCACACTGTTTCTATAGCCATTTTTTTCAAGGGGGCATAAAGAAATGTTTCCTGTCAGGACTTTCAAATGTCATTCCATCACTTGGTTTTAGTTTAAATCAGGAACATGCAAAGTCTGGGCTGCAGCCACACAAGATGTTGCAGCATTTCCTGCAGCCTCCAAAATAAATATGAATTTATAGTAGTTTCAACATGTGTAATTCTGCAACTAAAAACATGTATGTATTAGTGCATCATCATCACCACCACCACCACCACCATGACCACCAATGTCACTATAACCATTTTTAACTTTCAACTTTAAGGTAAGGTAAAGCTGCTCCTCTGTATACCATGAAGGCATATGAGTATGTGGCAGTATAGTTCCACTCATTCTTAACCTTGGTCACTCTGCCACTACAGAAAGAGCTCTCCCAGCATTCATCAACTATGACACTGGCTGGGCATCAGTCAGTCTGAACACTTAAAAGTATAGAAAAATCTCTCGTCCCTGCCAGGAAATGAACCATGATTCCCCAGTCTTCCAGCCAGTAGCCTAGACCCATTACATGCCATATCCTGGCTCCTTTTTTAAATCTCCCAAATGCAAATCCAGCACATTCCTGCTCAGATCAAAGTGCAATGAATATAAGGCGAACAGTGACTTCCATCTGACTTCTTACACGGTCATGATGCTTAATGTTAAGTGGAATATGACATTTAGTTGAAAGTAATGTCACACAATGCAGTGGCTTTCATTACCAGCATGTTACCATGATGTATGTCTTTGGCCTGGATCACTTTCATCTCCTCTGCACATAAAAGAGGTGCACAATGCACTGTTGTCACTTGTTCCACAAGGGTTGCAACCTTTGGCTCCAAATCACCCCACCAATGCCGCACTAAAGTTGGTAGCCTCCGCAAAGCATTGCAGTATGCCTTGAAATACAGAAACGAACATAAGTTGATGTGACTGAAGCAGAAGGAAGACACAAGTACAATTTACAGTGTACCTCCATAGACAAGAGGACGACAAACTACATGATACTGACATTCCTTGCTCTTATGTAACAAAGGTTTATTATCACATGAACAAAAGATGTATGTTTGTCTGGAAAATGACAAGGGATCACATCCCAGAAGAATGGATACCTCATGGACAATGATACAAATTCTATGAACTCCCATATTCACAAAAACTTATCAGGAACAAATATGGGATCAGTTCAGTCTAGTCTATATCCTCATTCACTGCATATCTTTTATCTAGTTTAACAATTTACCTAGGACTCCTATCTCCTGTCTTTGCTTGTGGTTCTTTAACATCACCAATCTACACTTCTCACAGAATGGGGCCCAAATTATATACACAGTAAAACAATACACAAAGTCACAGTGTTGTGTATCTGATCACCTTTGTTTTAGTAACACTCAAGAACATAATATATGCTAAACAAAAACAGTAAGCCTACTCAACACTTTTCCTAATTGAATAAAGAGTTTATGATCACCAGAATGTATGTTAAAATATATTTACATCTTTCATATTCTAATAACCTTTATCAGCCATGTGTCTCACTACGGCACATGCATGTGGTCCATCTGGCCCGGCAGCAGTTCCTTTCTACACAAAAACAGTTACCCCAATTTAAAATCCATCAGTCAGCACCTGCAGTAGTAGGGAATTTAATCTCTGCTGGCTGAATGGAATGCCATGCACCACTAAATGTAACTCTTCAAAGACGAAAGTAAAACAATGTCCTGCACAGATGCAGGCATGTGTGTTTAAAGTGAAAATAAAAACTGTCAGTGGCTACACTGGAATTTGAAGACTAGATGATATAGGTTAATTTTCTTATTTCCAGACCATAAAGGTTAATATTAAAATTATTTCAAAGCTTACCCAGCAAGACATATGTTCCAACATCTCACTGCTGTATGTCTGAGAAAACACCAGACAAGGTGCTGAAGAGAACATTTCTGACGTCTTTTGAAGCTTAAATTTGGGGTCTTTTGTTTGCAACACTTGTTCAGGCATCAGTCGAAACACATTCTGTAGGAGGCTGTTTAAGAAACCCAACTCCCTGCAATGATTCCATGCACACAAAGCAAATTTTCTTCAAAACGTGAGATTATGACAATACAGGTTAAACATACTAACTTTAATACTAACCAAAAAATATTCTATCACAACTGTCACTATTAATTACTAACTCACTGCCACTTTCATTCAAATCACAGTTGCTGTTTAACATCAACATTTGATTTCTTGGCTTTGCTTTATTTTCCCACAGGTAAAATGACTAGAGCATGGCATCGACCACAAACCCCTATCTATCGCCAAGATTAAAGAGAAAGTACAGTTATATCTCTACTCCCCATCTGGGCCTTCACAGCCTGTTTGAGGGTGAACTTTACCTTTCTACTTATTTTGATATTTCTGCATTTATATGCCATTAGACAGAAGACAGCACCCTAACAATGATGCTACAGTGTCTAGAAAAAGTCCACCTACAATCCAAGGACATCCTTGCTTACTGGCAGATGGAACACTATGTGACACTGACCCAAAACATATTAAAGTGTCAATATTTTGGCCAAAATTTTAGGAAAACCAAAAAGAAAATATGCAGCAAAAGGCATATAATTTATAGTTGAATTACATAAGTATGTTTTGTGATACATCATATTCTTTTTTTAACTGATATATCAACTAGTTAAGTACAAATGTAACTAAAAGCAGTGGTACAATGTTGCAAATACCTAATATGGGTTGCATACTGGGCACGTAGCTCAGAGCTTGGTATTCCACACATCTGAAAGACAACATCCCAAAGTAGGAGATAAGCTGTTGTGTAGTAGTAGGCATCAGTAAATGGACACACTGTGCAACTATTACCCAAAGAAATATCAAGCAGCAAGTTTTGCACAACCATCTGTGTTTCCTGTAAATTGTCCTGGAACACCGATAGGCCAAATCTTTCATGCTCTGTACCCAAACGTGTGTCCAAGCCAATCAGCCTCTGAACTAATCTGAAACAGCAATATATTAGAATAACTGTTATGTCCAAAAAAACATTACATGAAGAACATGATAACCAGTCTTCTTTCTATAGCAGCTCTGTCTGATTTCTGTCAGAACCACAACATCTGTCACTGAACAGGCCTTCAAACACACTCAAAATGAAATTATTACCTTATACCAGTACTGTGCTCACAGATACAATTCCCACACCTTATACAGACACCCCCCTTCAGCCAAATTTGACTACCTGTTGGCATTTGTGGAATTTCACCCCTTACCCCACACCTATACTAACACATATGTTCACACAAATAAAATGTAGACATGGCTGAAGAGTGATGCAGATTCATGCATCCTTAACTTCAAATATATGTAAAGGCAAGAGCCAGATGGTAAAATTCCCAACAGACTTCTAGCATAACCCTGTAAGAATAACACAGATGAAACTTAAGAAGAGTGACTCACCTGGTCAGTGTATGATAGGCTGTGAGCTGAAGTGAAATTATAGGAGAATGTAATAGTTCACACAAGTGGTTTATCACTGAATTATCTGTGGAGTCAGATGGGAAGAAGTACTTTGGATCAATCTGTAGTATCACATCTCCCAAACTCTCAAGAAATGGCACATCAAGTAGAGAGACAGAATTGTCTTGAACCAAACCTGTAACAAGCAAGTGGCAATACCAGAATACTTCATGTGCAGCTCTCTTATCCCAGCTGCTGACTTTGATGAATGTTACACATTTGCCTGGGTCTAAGTGATTTTTGTGGGTAACATTTGGTGTGTTGCTTAAAGACAATATCTGTGTTAACAAGAATACCAAATATCACCGAACAGTTTTAAGCATCTACAGAATAACTCAATAAGAGAACTGTACCTTTCAGTACATTCTTGTGCACAGACCAAATCCTGCACAGCCAAAACATACACCCTCGATGATACATTATATTTCTACAGGATAGCCTACTTCTGTACACTGACAAAACCTGTTAATGCATGCTGGAATATCATATGACATAATAAACCACATCAATTGTGCTACAATGAGACATACACAACATACTTCCTGACTCACACCAAAGACAAATGCATACATCCAACCTGAAAATTTGGAAATACTGGGTACACTACTTGTGCACACATACAGTATGCGGGCACTACACTAAATAATATGTACTTACAATTCTGTAAGAATGTCTTTGTGAATGTCAATGTCTCAGATAAAACAATGTAACTTCATTTCATTATATCGTCCACTACATACATTATCCTTTCCTTCTATCATTACGCCATAATACCTAGCCCTTATTAGTGAAATATCTGTCCAACATTCCTCTGGGAAAAACAAATTCAATGCCAAACTGAAGAATATTTTATAAAAAGAAAATCAAGAACTGGTCTAGTTAGACTGAAACCATAAAAAATGTAACTGCAAATGACGAAAGCCCTGTGGAGATTTTAAATACATATTTTAAGATACCATACATACACTTACTTACCAATTACTGTATAAAATACAGAGACAACTGCCTTATGAACATCATCAGCAAATACATCAGTCCATTCCATAATCATATTTTCAAGGGAAATCTGTACAGCATGGTCCAAATCATTACGCTGCCCAGCCAGGAAGTCAGTCAGGGCCTTATAAAGTTGAAAGACTGCCACTGCAAATGCTGCATTATTATTACTGTCCAGGCAAAATAACTCGACCGTACGACTGGATTCACCAACTGCAGATAGACTCTTCTTTGAATCAGGAGGCACATTATTTCCATGTTTGGCTTCAACTGGTAATGTTTTAGGCACCAATGGCAGTATGCCTCCTCCTGGTGGCAGTAAGAGTAAATTCCTGCTATTTTTCAATGTCAGCATCCAGGAAGCAAGTGATATGATTGTGGCATCCCACAGATCGGATGTAAGGAGCTGTGGACACTTTTCTACCACAGCAGTCAGGAACCTTGCCACTGCTATAACTCCTTTCACCTGGGGCCACTTTACTTCACTGTCAAAAATAGGTTAGATATTATAAAACACATGTAAAATATAAACCCTCAGACAAACAGGCATTACTGTTTCTCAATGGATACAGCACCATACCGCATCTCTAGTGTCATTGAAAATTCTGACCCAGGTAACAGCAATACAGAGATTGAAAGTCTACTGTACACACATCTAAATGTCAACATTTCCCCAGAATTTCTTTCTCCTTGTGTGTGTACTACCGTGCATGAGCACAGTTAAAATGAACCAACACATTTTCTGCCTCAGATAAACTGGAGACTTTTATAATTTAAAGGTCTTCAAATGCCATCAAGCTACAATTCACATTACATTAAGTACTTGCCTATGCTCCTCATGAGCCCAGAAAAACACTGATATCGCAAAGACAGTAACAAGGAGTAGCAACAAAAAACATTACTTGTTTGTCACAGTAAAACCTTCTCTATAGTTTCAGTGCAACTTACTTACTTTGGTTTACAAAAGTCATCTGTTTGGTTTTTTTGCTGCAAAGTGTGAGTAAATCAACTTTTACAACTCTATAGTTCCATGAGTTTGGCGCTGTGTTGTTTACTCATGCCTATTCTCACAATGTCCTAAATATATCAACATTCCTAACCAACCTACATAAATACTGTTTACAGTAAATAACCTTGATGGGGGAAAAAAATCATTAAGTGCATACACTTACCAGTCAAATAATAATTCAGCTTTGTCATCCTGTTGGTACCAGGCAAACACAGAACTGAGGAAACTCACAACAGGGATATGACAACCTACAGGAATAGGTCCTTCTAACTGATTCAACCAGGATGTCAACATTAGCAGCTTATCCTCATTCAGTGTTGTCTCATCTGGTCTCATATCTTCCACATTCAGACAGGATGGAAATATCTGTAATAAAAGAGTTTTGTATTGAAACACAAAATATGCCAGAAGGCAAATGGAATATTAACAAGCAGGCAACAATATTTTATTGTGTTGTTACACCCTTAGAATATTAACTCCCTTGAACAGTCCATCTAGAGAAGGTTACAGTCTCACAGGCACTCACAAATTTCCGGTGTTTAATGAACCAAAAATTCATTACCATGTTCACCAAAGTGGGCTCTATCCTCAGCCAGCTGAATCCAGCCACAACTCTCACATTCTACTGCTTTAATACTATTCTCCCATCTTGTAGCCTGTGGGCTGGATGATCTTGAGTTCAATCCCAGCCCCAGCAAAGGGTTTTTTCCAGTCCCCAAAACATCTATACACACTCTAACTCCCACCCACCCTCCTTTTTAGTGGGTACAAGGGCTCTTTTCCAGGGGGTAAACAGCCAGGGCATAAAATTGATTAGTCACCTTCATCTAGTGCCCAAGATTAAGAATAAGTGGTGCTATACCCCTACTCCCCCCATTATGCCTTCTTTGCATGGAAAGCAAAAACATTAGCTTTGCCTTTACAATTTACCAAATCCAGCCCTTTACTGATGTACTTATAGCTTAACTTAGCTATGATTAGAATCCACATCTAAAGTTGTGTAACAATTTTAACCCTTCGGCACCCACCATGATGCATACCCCACAAATAGCATAATGCTCAGAACACAGAATGACAAGTACAGCCAAAGCCTGTAACAGGCTTCACTATGCAGCTCCCATTAAAATTCCAGCCTGCTGTAAATCACACTGACCATTTAATTCCAACACCAAAAGCTTAATAGTAGTTCTCCCACAAATACACAGGTCTTCTAACACAGCTTTTCCCTTGAAATTTCAATACCATAACTGCATGCATTTCTCACTTTGTGCCCAAATCCTGCCCACCTCATTCTCCTTGAATGGAATGAAAACTCCACTGTTTGATATCATGATTGTAATTGTGATTGTAATTTTAACCTTATTCATTTTCCACAAATCCCATTGGGAGTGTAATCGTGAGGATGTGGAAACAGTCACGTATAAACATAATATAAAGTTGGTGTATTACCTCAGATATATGGATTGTTTGAGAATCTGCATTTGACGCAAGATCTGAGTAGAGTTCATGCAGATCTGATTGTGTCAACACCTGTGTGTGCAAAAGGTGCAATGCCTTCACCCATAAATTTCCACACTGCAATGCCCTGCAAATAAAATTGTTATGTGCTGAGACAATCTGTGCAAACAACATGAAAATTAAATTAGAATACCGACTTTTACAATCTGAGCACTTTATTGTTACACATTTAAGAGTTACAACTGAATGCTGTGTCCGATGGCCAGTATGCCGAAGTATAAAAAAAGGTAAAGCAGTCCCGTTACAGGCCTGGAGTGGCCCAGAGGGTTCCAGGAAGTTAAGGTTCCCAGATTTCGTGACAACGGCACAGGATGGTAGTAGGTTGTCAGCCTTATGCACTGGATGCCTTTACCTCCAGGAAATGCTCCTGGTACTCATTTCTGTTAGAGGCTGAGTTGACCCCAGGGCCATAGTGCGATCGGAAGGATTTTATGTCAATAAAAAATTCCAATGACAGCAGCTGGGATGGAACCAGCGACTTTCTGATTTGTAGCACAGCACCTTAACCACTGTGCCACCTTGGTCCCCCATGCCAAAGAATAGTTCCAGTATAATCATCTGGCAACAAATCTTCCATTTTTCATGTCAAACTATAGTTAAACAACAGAGGCAATGCACATCTAACCCTAACAGTGAGGCACGTTTGAGTAACCACTGATGCCATGGAAGAGCAATAAATATTACATATTCTGAGTGTGTGTGTGTGTAGCCTTAATTATCCAGCATGCAAAGCACATGCCCCATATTATATCATCAACTATGGCCTATCTAGCTCTACAACACCTTTCCACATTATCTCATAAATAGCACACAATTTTTAGAAAAAAATTACTGAACACAAAACGCGTGTTTTGATTTTCTCTACAACATTTGCCTGTAACATTTCTCGTTTTAAGAATGCAGCAAGATATTGTCATAAATGTACACATGTCTTCATGTACAGTACCTGTACGTCTTGTCAGATTTTAATAAACCTTGAATTTTATTGACAGATTTTTGAAAAACACTCAATCATCAAATTTAATGAAAATCTGTTCAGTGGGAGCCAAGTTGTTCCACGTGGTTTCAGACAGACAGGGCAAAGCTAACAGATGCCTTTCACAATTTTGTGGATACATCTGAGAAGGATAAAATGACACCTACACAGGCTGTTAAATATAACTACGGTTGAAGATGGTTCAAATGTCATCATGGATTACATTTTAGTCTTCTGTGTCACAGCAGTTACTTCTTACTCACTATACTACACAACACTACAACAAACATCTGTGCAAGTTAACCTTCCGAAGCACAGAATTTGCCAGTCTCTAAGCTATGGGCTAGACATCTGAGGAATCACGATTTGATTACCAGTAGAGCAAGACATCGAGACAGGCTCAGGGGCCCATACAGCCTCTTATTCAATGGGTACAAACTGCTCTTTCTCTAGCGTAAAAATGCTGAGGTATGAAGCTGATCACTGACCACCAGGTATTACCAAGGTTCAGAATAAATGGAACTGTATCTCTTGCCCCATATGCCTTCACATTGCACACAAGGACAACCTTAGTATTACCATCAGTCCCTCAAGACAAATGCTAGAATAGTGCCTCAACTTAGGCCACATCTGTTCCTCCAATATCCAGTCTAATTCATTGTTCACTAATCATCCTACTATTAAACAGTATACAGTCAAGAGTTATTGATAGCTTTATTAAACCATAAGCAAATTATAAAGACCATTCAATTAATGCTGTATATGGAAGCAATCATTGTTTATTCTAAGGGTCACATAAAATACACACATAAATTGCAGAAGGCAAAGTTTTGAACATTAAATCAAGTCCTATATATACCAACCATGGAAACTTGCAAAAAATTTCAATGTCTATGAATAGTAAAGATTTATCACAATGCCATTTTGACAGGGCAGGTTTAGCCACATGCAATGATTTCCAAATAGTCAAAAACAAATTAACACATTTCAAAGACAATAAATTGCAAATAAAATGTCTTCAAAAACACAACGTCTTTGTAAACATACCTTCTTGCTGTGATGCAAGTGATATAATCCATTTCCTTGGCACCAATAGCATTCATCAACATTTTAAATCGTTCATCTAAAATGTCATTTTTGAAAAACACCTTGTAGTAATACACTGACTGAAAAATAAGAAACAACAAAAAAGTTAAATTCCTACTAAACTTATAAAATTAAATGGATCACTAGAACTCATAATATAATTGAGAAGTTGACTGTCTGCTGATCACAAAACACCCACACTTCACTGAACACAATGGTTCATTACTCTACCACCACCACTTTCACAAGACCCCACTAATGTAACCTGCCTTGACACAGAAGACAGCATGGCCATGTTCCAGTTTTCTGGCCCCTTTGTAATGTTATCCTTCCCAGCATGCCTACATCACTGATGTGGCACCCTCTTTTTAAAGTTTTCTCGCACTCAATGACATATATCACCTGTACCACCACACAACATTAAGGAAATTTTGCACATAAAATTCGCAGTATGGAGATCCACATCTTGCATTGAATACAGCAGTAAAAGTGGAATAAAAGTATGAAAATCACAAGCTCTCAAGTGACATAATGGTAAAAACTGTTTTATCCATAACTGGAAATCTAAGTTAATGGGCAAATTGACAAAGGTAAAGTTCACCCTTAAAAGACCATGAACACCCAGAGGGGGAGTAGAGGGATAGCTCTACTGTTTCTTAAACTTGGTTCTAGATTGGGGCGAGTGGTCACGCTATACACCAGGCACTTTACCCCCTGGAAAGAGACTCAGTACCCATTGTACAAGAGGCTGGATGGGCCTCATGGCCTGTCTCAATGGGTATAGAAAATCTTGCCCCCACTGGGATTTGATCCCTAGACTGTCTAGCCCATAGTGAGTCCCTGTATCACTGCACTATCCCAGCCCCCAAATTGATATTCTGATATCTGGAAAACTGCAATATCTGGTAACCCCCTTTCCCCAGAAACGCTAAATAAAACAATTTTTACTGTATTGGGCATGAGAAAGAATGCTTTATAATGACTTACACTCTTGAAATGTCTGATGAAGGACTTGCACAGTGCTACAGAATAAATGGCTGTCAGAATGTGATCCTCCAGAAGATGAATATCACTGCTTGACATTTCTTGCTTAACATCTTCCTCCGTGACATCATCCTTCATCTCATCTTTGTCAAGGAGGTTCAAACTTTCAGGTAACTTTGAAATAAGTGTGACAGAAAACAGCAATAATATAACATACTGAACAATCTCCTTCTCAGGACCCACAGTATCTTCACCATTCTCAGAAGATTTCCCAGTACTCTGGGGGTTCGTGTTGAACAAATATTTTGTATGTGACTGTCTGGTAATATGATTCAGCAAACCTTTCAAGTTTTCTGCATACAGGCAAACAGCTGTTATTTTTTGTTCTCTGGCAGCAAACTCAGAGGACAAACAGTCTAGGAATACTGAACAAAGTTTAACCACAGTTGATAAACAAGACTCCAGGTCACCAATGTCAATTGGCACACATGTTGCAGATGTATGAAGGAAAGATACAACTGTAGCCACAATGTGATCAATGGGAACGATTAACGCATCCTCCCTGCAATGAGAACAACCGCATTCAAAATTGCCATCCAATATAAAGCACTCAACCATTAAGTTCAGATCTTTATCTTCCTGCCTCCCACCTGAACACCTAAAAGTAAAGTACATGAAACTGTAACAACAGGTGTGTGTGTGTTTAAAAAAATAAATAAATAAACTTTAGTCACCAAATGCAATTGGAAATGGTCCTGCAATCAAATCTGACTAACAGCTAAGAATACACTATTAGCAAGGGTGAGTAAAATCTAAGTTTGGACACAAGTATACAATTTTGTTTCATGCTGCTGATACCAACCCTCCCCACTTCCCACTGGCTAACCAGCAGTCAAAGAGCCATCAAACTGGCCTGTCTTTAGGTCACATCTATACTCTTCAGTTAGCAAGTAGGTATGAAGTCAATAACACAACTATTGTTTAATTAGATGTTATATTCTAGGTAGAATATAACATCTAATGAAACAATAGTTGTGTTATTGACTTCATACCTACTTGCTAGTTTATACTACACAACGGGGATGGCACAATTCAGAGTTATACAAGTGACTCTTTTCCCTTACCATAAAAAAATATGACATTAAACCAGGGGTACACAAATTTTCCAGCAATCTGGGGATCACCTCAAAATTCTAGGCACCAGAAGGGTGACATAAATCAAGTTTCATTTTGAGACACCCCAAATGTTAGGTACTACCATACAAAATTCTGTTGCTATGGCGAGTTCATGCCTGGGATTTGTATACCCATGCATTAAACACAATTTTCAGATGCTGCTTTGCTAGACAACTTTCAATTAAACCTATGTGTGTAAAAGAACTGTAAAATTATGTTTCTCACATGGCACTGCACAATGTGGGAACAAGATTTCTATGAAAATTTCCAATACAATATCAAAAAATGATAATTTAAATATTAATATTCTAAACTTCACTTAAAATAGTTTTAACTTTTTACATGACACTGAATCATTTGTTTACTTTTCTGAATTACTGCAACACCAGAATAAATACAATAGCTATATTCTGCAAATGAGTTTCTTTTTGTTATGGACCACCATGTTAGTTTTTAAGGTTCATTTTCCACAAACAAGAACTACAATTATTACTTCCAAATATGTGAAAGTAATCAGTATGTTGATTTCACACCCTTGTGTAACATTTATTCATTATTATCCTTCATTATTTGCGACCCAGTATTCCAGCTTCCTACATAGGAAACTTATCATCATCATCATCATCATCATCATCACCACCACCATCATCATGGGCCCCACAAAACATTATTGCGGATGAACATTTCAGGGCCAAATTAAGCTTGGAAACATCGTTCTAAAGTGAAATGCATTGATAAGAACAGAATCATCTACAGAAATTAAATAACCTGGATATGAGGAAAACTACAATATCTTGGAAGTATCACAAACTCTGCAAGGTTCAAGCACAACAGGAGGAGATGAGTATTAGGTGGATGGGAATAACCCACATAAAGGTACTATCCCTGTGTTCGTTTGGAAAGAATGAACAAAAGTAAGACAACCATAATTCATGACAGCTGGTAAGCCAGCCAGCATTCCAATCAGGTATCTCCTGAACACATCTACTGAATTACCACTAACAACCTGTTCAGTTATGTGGTCTGTTATGAATTCACAGAAGTCAGCAGCTACGTGTAGGAAATTTAATAACCCACGACATGAACTGTACACAAATGAAACTCATTTTGGAATATTTGAGATTCTCACACAAAGGTTGCTGAAGACTCAAATCTAGTGGGATGCGACTTGCGTCTTCAGAAACTCACCTTGTCAACAGTTCTTCCTTCACAACTTCAGCAAACTTTAATGTAAGGTTCAAGAAGGTTTCACTACAGCTGCCATGGAGCTGAGCAAGTGAAGAGATACCAACTTGCCAAGCAGCATCAATTTTGTCTTTTATACTTGTGTTATTCCGGCAACTCAACCGAAAGAGGGACAATAACAAGTCTTCTGCAGCCACATTGGAGTGTAGGAATGGACAGAACCTAAGATCACTAGAGTAGAGTGACATGACCACCTCCATTACAAAATCCATACAGATGGGCTCATCATCAGTCATTGAAAGGAGACGTGAGAATTCAGACAGAATATCTGAGACAGCTGCAGGACTGATCACCATTTCTGCAACATACACATTAATTCATCTTATACAGGTCTAGTGGTCAGAGTTTCTGGCTACAGATACAGAGGTCCCGGGTTCGATCCCTGGCGCTACCAGATTTTCTGAGTAGTAGTGGGTCTGGAACGGGGTCCACTCAGCCTCGTGAGGTCAATT
>Ga0136643_10002995_pt1 | contig 22437 bp, 16 predicted proteins | sample TergutLab28metaG_FD_96883 | JGI IMG/M metagenome (GOLD analysis project Ga0136643, IMG submission 96883) | Labiotermes labralis P1 segment gut microbial communities from Petit-Saut dam, French Guiana - Lab288 P1 (version 3) (version 3) | ecosystem: Host-associated > Arthropoda: Insects >... | reverse complement strand
TAAAAACCAGTCAGTTAATGTTGTATAGGGAAATAATCGCTGTTTGTTCTCAGATCCACACAAAACACATAAATACACTGTGTGGGCAGAACGTAGAATTGCTGAATGTTAAACTGGCGGTATGTATAGTAACCACTTGACTTTAGAGGGCTGATGCGAATTGAACAGAACAACTGCTGTGATTTTACTTCATTTTGTTTCGTGTCTGCGTTTCAGGATAAGGGCAGAGGTCTCATTCCTCGCCGCAAAAAAAAAATGAGCACAGTTTGTTCTGTCAAGCTGTGATTGTAGAAACGTCCAAGTTCATAGCTTTAACGTGCAGCGAAATCTTTATATAAAAGTTTTCTTCCAGCGCCGGAATGTGCAAGGGAAGGTTGCGTGTGGAATAGAAGTAATTCACAATTCTGAGATGCTTTGTCCTGAAATTAAGGGGGTTGGTTGGACGTGAAATTTAGGGTAGAGCGTATCGCAGCTGTGTGAGGTGTTTGTGTGCAGAGTGGCTAACGGGAAGTGCCGTAATGCATTGAAACCGCCACCACAGGCCGATGTTGGCCCGCGAACATTACGATACCCAGTTTGAATTTGTACTGGGAAACATGACACGTCGATGTGGCTGTTGCGGATGGTTCTTCCCTTAAAACGTGTTCACTTTTCTTCAAAGATAATTCTGTAAGTTTCGCATGTATAAACATGGATGAGTTCCCGCACTTGAAGGTAATGTTAACGCGGTTCCTTCCAAGTGTGAAATTCATGGGTCGGATCTGATTATAGCATATAGCAGCATACATTGCGTTGGGGCAGGTAGTGGTAGTGAAATGCTTTGTTGTGTATGATGTGTCGTAATGGTGTGTGCGTGCGTGTGTGTGCTCTGCAGGTCACTACGAAAGGAAAATGAACATTAATGCTGTCATGACCTTCTGTGTTCTTACAGAAAACAAAAGTACCATGCTACAAGCGGAAAGAATATTTACGGTTCGGTGACTTGTTCCTTGTTTTTGTGTGTGTGTGTGTGTCTTGTTTTTAAAACATGCTGCGTGCCTCTGGGGTAGTTTATTTACATTCTGCTTATGATTTTTTTTGGTATGGTACTCGTCTTTCTGCCTGGTTTTGTTCCCGTTCTTTGAAATCTCTTTGCGATTTTGATTCTTTTTATCATTTCTCTGTCTTCGTATTCTTTTTCGCTTTGTTTATAATTCATCTTCCCATTTATCGCTTGGTACGTTATTCTGCCTTTTTTTGTACAGCATTTATATTTTAGTTTTCTTTTGTTTCACTTCTTTGGTATTTCTGTTTAGTTCTTCAGCTTTGTTTAGCATTTATCTTTCTTTTACATCCACTTCTGTTTAAAATTTCTCTTTTTTGGTTCATAACCTTCTTTCTTGATTTATCTGTTTATTCGTACTTTACTCTTATTTCCTCCACACTCTGTATGCCTTTTTCCTCTCTCCTCTCTTTTTCTTCTTTATCATTTGCGCTCATTTCCTCGTGTTTTTCTCTTCGTGTTCACTTCTATCCTTTCCCACCACCGGCCCCAGTCTTCTAGGACCGGACTGTACGCGAGTAACAATGCGTAATGGCCAGTGCAGTGCGCGGCTTTGCAACAACAGCTTCAGGGTGTTGTTTGTAGTTTTTGTTTGCCCCCTCGCTAATTGAACTGGCCTCCGGTTGCCGATCACAACATCAGCAGCCCCGATCAATATGCAGACATCGAGCTCATGGCCTTTAGCATTAGCGTTTCTGTCCTCTTCAGAGAAATCTCGCTTGAAATATGTTCAGACCGGTGATTGATTGCGCATGCAAATTGATTGTGTTTTTATGAGAACGTTTTGCCGCTGTAGGATTCATTACGAAGGCGGGCGAGTTATTTATCGGCCTAATTGCCGCCAGTCACACGAACCAAGTGGCAGTTACTGCGGTGAATAATTATTTTTGAATAAAATAACTCGCGTATTTCTGCGGGCGAATATTGAACTTTACAGAGAGACATGACAGTTGATGGAGGCGAGGGTTCTGTGGTCGACGAGACCTCGGTGAAGGGCGTATGAAAGGGCAGTTAGAATAGACACGTAACTCTTTCAGCCTGTGTTTTAAGTGGGGTATCCCATTGTGATGACAAATAGCAGTAAGGGTATTAGCCGGCTCTCACAGCAGTTCGTTACACGTTGTACAGTTCTACCGGAACATGTTTTGGCTGATGTGTAAAGAGCCATCAAAAGGCTGAACACTGTAAAATAACTGAGTTGTACACAAGACTCTGCTACAAGCCGGAAGGTCGCGGGTTCGATTCCCAGAGGTGTGATTGGAATTTTTCATTGACATAATCCTTCCGGCCGCGCTGTGGCCCTGGGGTTAACTCAGCCTCTAACAGAAGTGGGTACCAGGGATATTTCCTGGGGGTAAAGGCGGCCGGTGCGTAGGGCTGACAACCTTACCACCGTCATGTGCCGATTGTCTTGAAATCTGGGAGCCTCAACCTCCTGGAACCCTCAGGACCTGTCCAGGCCTGTACAGGGATTGCTTTAACTTTTACATAAGAATTTTAATTTTATTCTCGGTGCTTTTTTAGCGTTAAAGTTATGTTGTGCGTATTTAACGGGAAGGTGCTCTAATTCAGCTGTTTAATATTAATATTAACTTGAATTTTTTTTATAAAAATCCATTTCGTACCGCACGGTAAATGCACTGCTCGGTTATAAATCCAATCAGGTAATGTTGCACTGTCGTGCGTATTAACGTAGCAGATACATTTGCCAGAAAACTTACGATTTAAGAAACGAATTCACAGTATTAACAACAGGGGACAGTGGAAAAGAACCGTCTGCGAGAGGAAGATTTTGTATGAAGGTTGTGAATTCGCGGGCTTCATTGGCCTCCTTGAAATATCGCTGCGACCGGCAAGTTGGTGGATCCTCTGCCGTAGACATCAGGTCCTTCAGTGCTATTTTTACGTGCTGGGAGTACCTCAGGGGGGGGGGGATATTTTGATGTAAGACATTCATAGATAACATAGTAAATGTGTGTGTCCGCGTTTGGCACAAGGCGCGTTAGAGGTGACGTCGTGTGAACTATAAATAGTGTTAATAGTAAAGACTACGATGAACTGTCCCTTGCAGTAAACAGACGTCACATTTACACGTAACTGTGCGATGTTAGGTCATGCGTATTTTGGATAAGAGCCAAGACTATCTTGAATGAATAAACGGTCGCTATGAACACATTTCCTTTGTATTCATTCTTTTGTTTTTCTCGATCAGGTATGGGCGTGTTTGTTACCCTTTTTGAATGTAATCTGGATTTTCAAGATAAATTCCTGCAATGCAGTAAACAAATCCCGTCTCGATTACAACAGTCAGTCGGCTAATTCCGGTCAGCGAAACAATCTCATGTGTTATGTGAGTCCTACAAAAGACGCAAATATATCCTGTTGTCACAACTTAAGGCTTTTTTCTTTGTTAAACCTGGTGGTACATATAGTAACCACTGGACTCTAGAGGGTTAAGTAAACTAGTTGACACATTTATGAGTGCGTTACGATTTATTAATTATCAGAACGTGAAACGAAAGTGAAAATATAGGGTTATGTGATAAAAATGTATTGCCGCGACTTTCATTTGGAATATATTTCGCCCGAATAAATGTTCAGTAATCTTGGCCTTGGCAGGGTTCAGTACAGCACGTAAGGCTTAATTCAAAATGCCAGCTACTTTTCGTTATATTTCAACCGTCATTAGTGGCACATCAGTTTTTCTTGAAGTTCCTCCATCAATAAATTTGATGAAAACCCCTTCCAGGGGTTCCCGAGCCGTCACGTGCGCAGACATACCCGTGCGTGCTTAAAAAGGACGACCCACCGTGTATAGCACGCTTAAGTGTGTCATTAACAGTTGACAGTTGTTGTAGTGTTGCAAAATAAGTGAACAGTCGATTGGACAGGTAGCTGTCACGTGCCATTCCTTGTGTGTGTGTGTGTGTGTGTGCTGCCGGTTTGCCCTGTTGCATTTCCGTAATGGTGTGTGCATGGTAGGTCAGGTGTGTGGACAGAACATGCCTGCCTCCTGCTCTGATTTGCATGACAAAGTGCATAGACATGTGGTTGGTACATGTAAAGAGCTGGAATGCAATTTGTGCTGTTGTGAAGGCTTCCGTATCCTGCCTATTTGAGCAGCCGATGGTGTGTACCCATTTGTTGTGTTTAGTGGCATAGACTACAGTAAAGTTCTTGTCTTTAATTGGCTACAGTGTAAATTGTGCTGATGGTAATTCAGTGCCGGCTGTCCTGTACTGATCATTCACTGCTGTTAGTGCATTAGCAGTGTGAAGGAAGAAGCCGATATTGTGCGAAGACTGGAATTAATCTGAATTATATTCGAAGACTCATTTCGTGTAGCGAAACATACGCGCTGTTGCTGGGTTTCAAAGTACGGTGTTCTGTGGGGAATGGAAGGGTTTTCCGCGGTCTTCCTCGGTCCTAGACGAATGCCGAGTTGGCACCCAGTATCCGCTCAGCACAACAGCGCTTCTCGTACGGCCATCCTCCTACATCAAAGATTTCGTCAAAACGCAGCCTCCGTCACAATGCTGACCTCGAAACACGAAAATTCAGTCCACGTGCTCACTCAACACCTTTCTGGTATTGCGCAGCCCAAAAATCCACTGCCAACGCGCTACTTTCGTCACTTCCAAAAGTTTTACCTTCTTTCCAGGCTACGTTTACCGGAAGGACGAGCGGGCAGTGCCTGGAAACCTTGAGGGCAGTAAAGCGTGCCCCGTTATAATGATAATAATAATAATAACAATAATAATAATACTGTAGTGCCTGTCACCACCCCTTTCTTCTTCTCCTCCCTCCTTTCCTTCCTCCCCTCCTCTTCTTTGGGAAAATATTCGCTATTCTGATATCCATACAAAAAGTGACATAAAGGCATTGTGGGTAGAATGTGCACGTTTAAGTGATGAACCTGATGGTATGTAGACTAACCGTTGGGCTGTAAACAGTTACTGTTTGTTTAGCCCTTTAAACACCGTGTTACATCCCATCTGCCATTTGCTGGCATTATTAGCAGCTCACCCTATTCTCCACGTTAGCAGGATAAGCGTTAAGAAATCAGTGGCTGCCGTCCAGGGGATACACACGGCTTCTCGATACAAAGAATTAGTCCACCGAAGCTGTTTGGTACAGTAACTGTTATTTAACCTTTAGACGCCTAACGTCAACTATAGTTGACGTACCGCACCGCTAACGTCCAAAGTTTCATTTTATATATTTATTCAACAAATATAGGTACCGAATATTTTAAACATGGTGTATAATCTCCGTTTTTGTGTTTTCAAAATGCAGTTTGTTTCATAATTCTAACGTATTTGGTTCCTGTCTTATTCACATTTTATATACAGGATGTGCTAAAATTAAAAAAATAATTCCGGCGCCATAAGGTTAAGCTTACTGTGGGAACTGGCACTTCCAGAACTGGTGTCTGCAGCTTTGTTGCCACCTTCCATTGCCATAGCCGCTAGGGTCGCAAACCTGAGTACTCCTGGTGCAACTGGCCGTTGCGAAATTCCGTTCCAGCTAAATATGTTCCATATCCGCGCTTTACAAGTATAGTTCAGTTTACATAATATGGCCAACAAATTCACCTGTGTGTGTGTAACGTGTTTATCATATACTGCCTTTCACCAACGTGCTTCCGTAGACGTCACGACCGTCTGTAACTTACAAGAATATTAGGAATCCCACCAACCTGTCAAAACGTACACGTGAACCACTAGATGTTACAAAAAAGTCCTAAACTCTTCATATAATCACGGAATATCGGCTTATCTATCGTCAGAATCGGATAAAATGTATTTATTTAACCTTTGGACGCCTAACGTCAACTATAGTTGACGTACCGCACCGCTAACCGCCAAAGTTGCAATTTATATATTTATTCAACAAATATAGGTACCGAATATTTTAAACATGGTGTATACTCTCCGTTTTTTTTTTCTGTTCAAAATGCAGTTTGTTTCATAATTCTAACGTATTTGGTTCCTGTATTATTCACATTTCATGTACAGGGTGTGCTAAAATTTAAAAAAATTCCGGCGCTAAAAGGTTAATAACACATAAAACCAGAATGTATTATTTCTTGTAGTTAGCGTACGCCCTGTATCTTCTGTAGATGTGTTCCACGTCTGGAGGAGATACAGGGAAGGTGTACGATAACTTCTTTGGGTCTTAGACATTAAACGAGATAAATGACGCAGAGGACCAACTAGATGCAACAGTACAATTTATTGATCAAATCAGCTCAACATGTTTCGGGCAATTTTTGCCCATCCTCGGGAGCGCAAGACCGTGATTACTGCATGTGGTGTAGTCCTCAGATTGTTGTCGGTCGGAGGCCTTCACACCGAACACATAGTCCGTGTCGCCACACTGCAGGCCTCCGACCGACAACAATCTGGGGACATTATACCACATGCAGTAATCACGGTCTTGCGCTCCCGAGGATGGGCACAGAATTACCCGAAATATGTTGAGCTGATTTGAAGATCAATAAATTGTTACTGTTGCATCTAGTTGGTCCTCTGCGCCATTTATCTCGTTTAGTGCACGGTCAAACACACATCAAAATTAAACGGGGCGTCTTTAAAATATTAAATACAGCCGGTGAACTATCTTTGGGACGTAATAACCAAACGTGCTGATGCATTCGTCTCGTCCTGCCAGGAGTGTAAAAATTACGTCGCTGTGGAAGTCGGCCGTTCATATTCACAACCGCTCACGTTCCGCTTCCTCATCAGTATGGTAATTTCTGAGGGATTATGTTAAGAAATAATGATACGTCTGAGGAATGATGGGGTACGTTCGAGGTCTCATTTTTAGGCTCGTCTGAGAAATAGTGCAAAACGACTGTTGGCTTCATCATGACTTCCCACATGGAACGACTTGGCTTGCCAGTGGACAGATATTCATGAAATTTGATATTGAGGATTTTTTTTTTTTAAATATCGAGAGATTTAGAGTTCGTTACATTCTCACTAGAATAGCTGGTACTTTACTAGATTGCCTAGGTACACTAATGATATCTCGCTGAATTCTTCTTATAATGTGAAATTTTTCGGACAGAAGTTGTAGATAAGTTAAAACACACATTTTATATTCAATACAGATCTTTCCCGAAAAGCATGCCGTTTATGAGATAATGTGGAGAAATATGGTAGACACTGACAGGCCGCATATAACAATATAATACGGCGCATGCGCATTACATTCCGCGTAACGAAAGCAAGAGTACGTACACGCACTCATAATGTATAATATTGCTAGGAAAAGGTATGCAGTCAAACACAACTTAATCACTGAGGTGTATTTAATAACTATGTGATGGAAACAGCTACATGTTTCGGCCTGTATTTGCCACCATCAGGTTGTCTAGGGAACTTAAGGGCTAGCTAGTTATTAAATACACCTCAGTGATTAAGTTGTGTTTGACTACATACCTTTTCCTAGTTTCACACACACAACGGGCATGACACACTTCCTATATATAATATTGCTTTTCCACGACAACGTTGGTTACGCGAACGCGCCTCAGTGTATTGCCTGTATTGGTATGACCTGGGTAACCCCGAACACCCTTAGTGTATGGGTGCGGGCGTAGACATTTGGAACGGATGGAGGAATAGGAAAGGTGAAATTGGAAGAGAAAAGTAAAGGAAGGAATAAAAGGAATCAGGCTTACCAGCTTTGAGACTACCGACGAAGGAAGAAGATTTGGGTCTGTGGTGCAAGTGTGGAAGTGTCTACAAGATAATAGTACAGCGCTGTGTAATAACTTTGGACCAGATGCTGTAGTGGGAAGGTAAAGTTGTGTGACGTCACGGCTGGCTGTGTTTGTTATGGCGGTGAGTCGTGAAAGGGTTGCTGATGAGGTGTTGGGGATGGGCCGGGGGGGGGGGAGGGTTGGCAGTCAAAGCACGTGGGATACCAGCTCAGACTTGAGGCAAAAGGTGTATAGTTTACAGAATTGATACGCCGTACTATAGACAGCACGTGACCGGCCGCCCATTCATAAAACCGCGCTGTGGGATGGGGCAAGAAGGGAGCCGGTAGGGTCAGTCATTCGGCTAATGGTGCTGCTTTGTCTTCATTATGTGATCGATATCACGGCGTGCTGGGATGAGGGTATAAAAATTGAAGTGCAGTTAATCCTGTAGAGCTAGCTGCGTGTGTCGTCCACCGGAACACGATGGCTGCAGACCGACGTCGTTTTCTGAGGCCATCTGAAAATGCTGCTTCGTTTGGTTGGTATTTTGTCTTGTCGTCAACAGATGGCAGCGTAATGTTTATAGACGCGTCCACATAATCGCGAAAAGCGGCCATTAATTCATGTTCGGCCGTGTGTCTTGGCCACATACGTCAACGTGGCACCTACTGGACGGATGTCCGTGAAATTTGGCTTTGGGAACTGAAGGGGGGAAGTATATATCGAGAAAATCCAAATTTGGTTCGAATCGAGTAAAAATATCGGGCATTTAAGTGAAGATCTAAATGCTTTTTATTGTTTGCGGCGACATTGAATCGCCATTAAGGCTTATTTCTTCGAGTGAACTGATAACAGGCTGTTAGGTTGGCCGCGGGGGTATAAACATTACGCGAACGCGTCACGTGGTTAGATTGTACGTGCGTTGCCTGTCATGAGGTCGTGTTTCATCAAAGAATGGGCCGTTTGTCGGTATCTACCAAGTGGGGTATACGGGGTAACTTGCTGACGTTTAAGTTTCGCTGCGGGGACCGGCAGGGCGCCATTCAAAACCTTCTTCAGGTTATGACGTTAGAGAACTCCGCGTTTTTTTTTCCACACACATTGCATCGGTGTGTCTTGTGACTGTGACGGTAAATAACAGATCGTTTCCTAAACTATAACTGGCAGTAATTTGTTGGTTTTTGTAATACAGGCGCATTGTGTTTTCTGTGAGTTGGGAACATTTCTTAAACGCGTGGATGTTCTTTGGTAGGGTTAGTCTTTTGTTCCCGTGTTTGTTTGTTTCGTGCTTGCCCCTGTTCATTCCTAAACCGCGTGCTGTGAAATGGTTTGGGTTTGTACTAATGAAGAAGAGAGAAAAGGAGTGGTTTGATTGGTTGTTGATGTGTGTAATTAATAGCGTTATGAAATCGAGACCGGAGCATGCCGTTGACCATCCCCCCATGTAGCGCCGAGATTACAGATAGGGTGGAGCTATACCGCTGCGCTACCTGTGGGCCATCATGACGTCTTCTGTGGTTAAATTTGCGCTTTGAAATGCGTGAAATTTGGATCAGGTAAATGTCGGTCTGTGAGCCATATCAGGTCCCTGTACCGTGAGTCTCCATCGCTGCGGATTGGTGTTTCCCTGAGCAAGGGATTTGTACGTGTTTAAATGTCTTGAGTAATCTTCCATTATATTTATCTTGAAATCCTGTTTGTTCTTCGTTCGTTATTCACGTACAGTTTATTTCTATTCGTTGTTCACTTAGTTTATTTCTGAGAAGTATTTCAGTTGCCGTCATTCGAGGTTCTCTGCGTCGGTCCACCAATTTGATACCGCCGGCGTGTAGAACGTTTTTAGTCGCTCTGTTTTCCACTTGCGCATTGCCAGTTTCCAGAATACGTGGAGGGTTTTTTTTTAACGTGGGCCCTCGCTGAAGAGAGCAGAGCACTGCTCTACGGGCTGTGTGATCGGTCCCTGTACGAGGTCGTCTGGTGTACGGTAAATGGTTTGGCGCATGAACAAAACATTTTTAATGTAGACTGCGAGTGGGTGTGTAGAGTCTGTTAGTGGAGTCAGCTTTAAGTGGGACATTCTGTACAGCCTTGGTGAATTGTTAACATGTTTCTGCATCTTCTGTTGTTTCTGCAGGTTATTTTGGCTTTCCTTTCTGTAAGGTTTTCGTAAGCACGTGGTACTCTTCGCTGCGTTTATATTACGATACACGAGGTCAACATTTTTTTCTGCTCCGTGTGCCTACACTAAATCATCATTTTTTCTGCTCCGTATGTCTACAGTAGGTGAACATTTTATCTGCTCCGTGTGTCTACACAAGGTCAACATTTTATCTGCGTGTGTCTACTCCAGGTCACCATTTTATCTGCTTCGTGTGTCTACACAAGGTCAACATTTTATCTGCGTGTGTCTACTCCAGGTCACCATTTTATCTGCTTCGTGTGTCTACACAAGGTCAACATTTTATCTGCTCCGTGTGCCTACACTAAATCATCATTTTTTTCTGCTCCGTGTGTCTACGGTAGGTGAAAATTTTATCTGCTCCGTGTGTCTACACAAGGTCAACATTTTATCTGCGTGTGTCTACTCCAGGTCACCATTTTATCTGCTTCGTGTGTCTACACTAGATCATCATTTTTTCTGCTCCGTATGTCTACGGTAGGTGAACACTTTATCTGCTCCGTGTGTGTACACAAGGTCAGCATTTTATCTCCTCCGTGTGCTTACACCAGGTCACCATTTTATCTGCTCCGTGTGTGTACACGAGGGCAACATTTTTTCTGCTCCGTGTTTGTACACAAGGTCAACATTGTATCTGCTCCGTGTCTACACTAGGTTAACATTTTGTCTGCTCCGTGTGTGTACACAAGGTTAACATTTTATCTGCTCCGTGTGTCTACACCAGTTCACCATTTTATCTGCTCCGTGTGTGTACACCAGGGCAGCATTTTGTCTGCTCCGTGTGTCGTGATTTCCGGTTCATTTCGACATGACAAGTGCCGCCAATTCTCGTGTCCAGTCGGTGTACAAGTGAAGTTGCTGCTGCCTGCCCATAGCAATGTGCAGTGTTGGTCTTCGGACCTTCTATTGTTCTTTAGCGTAACGAGCTCATCCAGGCACTTCCTATGTCTGTTAATATAGCGGTATAATAATAGTGGTTATAATGACAAGGGATAGAACTATCCAATTGGATCAAGTTTTTTTCTTTGTTTGTTCGGAGAGCTGTGGCATTTATATTGCATTACTGATGTGTGATGATGTTTGTGGTTATCAGTTCTCTGTACCAATTTCATTAGCTTTGCTGTGGAGCTTAATGAATTGTGCAGTTTCATTACTTTGGTCACTGGTCGTTTCATAAAGTTTTGATAATGCGTTTCCACTACGAAGCCTGTGTATGGCAAGTGTGCGGCGATTGTTCTGATTCGGCACTATTACACCTCCCCCATCCACCCCTCTCCACACACACACACACACATGCGTGTTTTTGTTTGTCACGTGTTTTGTTATATATCAGAAATAAATGTAAAATGACCATCGAAATTAAAGCATGCAACCAAGGGAGAAATTTCATTTGTAATTGGTTACGTACTGAAACATGAATTGAAGTTTACTTTAAAGCAGTATGGATTAGTTTTGTATTAGTTGTGCACATTTAAAGCTACAAATTGTGGGTTAGCTCAGGTGCTTAGTGACACGTGCGGCAGCTTGGTGCTGGGATCCCGATGTCAGCTGTCACCTACAGCGGTGTGTCCGGTGTGTCCCGGGCAGTGCGACGTAGCACCCGCCATTTTGGGCCCTGCATATCGTATGAGGCGCGTTTGCGATGTTGCGAAGAGCTGCTGTTCCCGTCGTCATGCATCTTCCTCCGTCCGCCTGCATGGAACATCTCGGCTTCAGATGGACGGATTTTTGTTAAATTTCGTACTGGGGGTTGGGGGGGTTCGTAAAATTCGCCTAGAAAATTGAAGTTTGTTTCAAATCGGGCAGAAATGTCAGGCGTTATACATGAAGCGGTAATGACTCCTGTGGTTACCATTGTTAACATGGTCGTGTTGTTACCAAGGTTGCATGTGTTACTGTGGCTGCTGTGGTTACAGACGTTACCATTTACGGTGGTTACCAAATAGTTCAGTCGGTATAGCGACTTGCTACGGGCTGGACGGTCCGTAGATAGAATTCCGGTGGAGGCGAGATATTCCGCACCTGTCCAGACCGGCCCTGGGGCCCACCCAGCCTCCTATACAATGGGTACCGGGTTTTTCCCGGGGATAAAGCGGCCGGGGCGTGGCGTTGACCACCCATCCCTATCTAGCGCCGAGGTTAAAGAAAGAGTAGAGCTACACCTACTCCCCCTCTGGGCCTTCGGGGCCTGTTCTAGAGTGAACTTTATCTTTTACCTTTACCTTTACCGATTTTGATTTGTCGTTGTGCTTACTCGAACGCGCCACAACTTTTCGACCACGTTACTGCCGTTCTGTTTTCATCAGCTGACAGAAAGCAGACATATTGTGCAGCGTTGCGCCCCGTGAGACAGCTAGACGAATCTGTGGACTGCTTGTTACGGTTTCTTTGCTGGCAGTCGTACATTCGGACTTGCATCAGATTCGATTGAAGGTTTTGTCTCACTAGACGGGAGTCCATCGAACAGCTCGGTAGAATGAACACTTCTGTAGTTGGGGGACATTGACTGCACTGGCTACAAGAAAATTCTGGGATGGTTTCACGGAAGGCCACGGCTGATTCCTTCTACACTTCGATTTTTCTTGCCTTATACAGGATGTCCAGCTGAACGCGTAACCCGCTTGTGTCTGTTTTGCCGCACAACGAGCGATGACGTCCGCACTCTCTCACACTGAGTTCCGCGTAAAAAATTGCCTCTACAGCGCTGTTGGCGTGAGTTATTGGCTCAGTTACGGCGGTTACAATGGAGTTTGAGAGAGGCTCTGTTATGTTTTAGGTGTGTGTCCAGGCCAAGGAAACTGATGTTGTAATTCGGGCAGCCTGTGCTGTGTGATGTACGAACTGAGGCTGAAGAAACAGTTGAGCTGGTAGCATGTAATACAACAGAACACAGCCAGGTGGCAGCTCTCTGTTAGGTGAAGTTAGCATATGCTTTGCTCCGAGGAAAAACAAAACCGACTATAACTGGCCTTGGAGTAACGCGTGAATATTATAGGAGCCCGCCGTGTGACGTGCACAAGACTAGTTACTTATTAATCCTATCATTCTTAGCGAATAAAAAAAAAACAGTGTCTAAAGCAAGAAGTAATGAAATGAATAACATTCCATGAGCCTCAGCCGTCGGGCGGTGTAAATTAATAAGGAACATTTCGAAATGCCGCCTGGACGATGACGCGGTCGTTATTTCATGGGAGTCGGAAATCTTCTGAAAAGCCTGTGCGATAGGCGCAGAAGGAATCGCACAATGTACTTTGTTGTGGATGTTAAGCAGAAAGTGGCACAAGAAATTAATTGCACAACCGTTCTTGCTTGATTGAATCTTTTGATTAACGCCGGAGGCTTTTATTTTCATGGCGTGATAATTTTCCCTTGCCTGCCTTAGGAATTGCCCGCTGTCTGTTAAGAGTAACACCGAGCAGGGTAGCCGCTCTCGTCTTAGTTCTCAACATCTACATTGGATTACAAAGTCCGACATTTACAGTCACTGTAGTGATTGGGCCCTGGGCTGGACGGCCGGAAAATGGGGTTCCATGCCGTGCAGAGACTGAGAATGTGTTTAGCTGCAGGCCAGCTGTCGGACCCACCCAGTTTCTTCCAGTTGCTGCCTAGGGCTGCTTTGTTGTGGATAGAGTGTCAAGAGGGATGGAGCTGACTGCTCACGGCCGTCCAGTTCCGGGCTTCAAGACTAGAGAAACGTGTTTCCACTCCCCCCCCCCATTTGTGTTCATGAAGCAATGCTTAGTTAATAGCAGGGATTTAACCGTGTGCCTTACCTGCATTCGGATGCTCTTTCTGCGACCTTTCTTACCGTGCCATGTTATGGGACGATGCACGGTAACTTAGGCCCAGTGGCCAGTCCACACAGCTATGGACAGTGTGACGCTGTGTGCCTCGGCATATTGTTGACGAATTATTATATTTTGACCCCATCATATGACACGTCAACATAATATTCATGTGCTTCTCAGTGATGTCTGTAGCTATGATTTGCGCACATGGCCCTTTATTAGACCCGTCACTAGATATTATAGCCCTAGATGGATACTGTGAAATCACATTTCCTCAGAATCTTTACTTCATAAACACGTAAATTCGCTCTTTTTCATAGTTGTCGGCAAAGTACAACGTTGCAGTGCCGACCGAAGCATAGGTAAACTCATAACCTCTTTACTGCTTCGGAACGAGAGCTGCCATCTGGAGTGACTATGAACTAATCCCGCACTCGTTCACTGACAAACCAGACACATTATGTAACATGTTACATAATTCAGACAACAGTCAATGTTGAAGTAGCCATTACCCGACAGTTTGCTAGTGCTGTTGAGTACTTGAGAGTGGGTAACACTAGTGACACTTGTGTAGGAGGTTCCCGGTTGAAATCTCGCCCCAGAGACACACTAACCAGACGTATTCTCTCGTTTTTCTTAATTCCTCCAGGCAGAAGTCGGGATATTAACTCGAGCTAGGCCGCTGCACTTTCCTTCCACATCCTTTCCCTTTCATTAGGCTGTGCAGTGGGTAGCGTAAAATGTGCACTAATGTAACTAGAAATGCGAAAGTGTATAAACGTGGTAGCCTGCAGCCATGCCATTTTGCAAGTGGATGCAATTTTGCAAACTTCGTTGGCCTTGATGTCTCTCTATTGCAGATACAAACTTGGTGTTTTCAAAGCTCATAAGGCACAGGGAGAATCGGATAGATTAAAAGAAATAGAAGTCTTCACATGTAATTAAAATTGGTAGATAACAATCGAATGTGCGAGAAGTTTCTTTTAACGAAGCGCAATATTTCCCGTCACGTAAGACGCATATTTTCGCTGATAAAGTCCCCCGTGACGAATTGTTACGTAAGTAGGCTGCTAAATCCGCAGATATTCCTTGCCAATTATGGGGAAGGTGCTAATGCCAGTCGCCGCGCGGTCTAAAGCGTCAGTCTGCGGCCGCTGGCTTGCTGGGATTGCGGGTTTGAATCCCGCCGGGGTTTATGGATGTCTGCCCCATGTGAGTGTTGTGTGTTGTCAGGTAGAGGTCTGTGCGACGGGCCGATCACTCGTCCAGAGGAGTCCTGCCGAGTGTGTGTGTGTGTGCGCGTCTCAGATATCGTGAAGCCTCGAAAATGAGGAGGCCTTACCCCACTGGGGCCTGTTGCGCATTGGAGGGGGACGTTGCAGAGTGCGTCTTGTCACGTGTAGCGTCAGCACGGTGTGCGCTGTTTTTATGTCACAGGGTTGCAAAGTGAAGAAGCTACATCCGTCGTTTCGGGAGCACCCACAACCCCCATTATCGAGGGTACAACTCATCACTAAGACCACCAACATTCCTTCGCTTTGCAGTTGTAGATCCTGCGCAGATTGGCGACTGTTGTAATCGGTAATTGCGTTTCAGTGTGCTTGTAAGGGTAATTTGTAATCGTGCTGACGACGACAATCATCGTTCAGGCATTTCTAACTGAACGTAAGGCGGTGTTCAGCGTTGCGGTTTGGTGTACTGTGTTTGTGTGTACCGGCAGCAGCCTCTGCTGCAGCGTTGCGATATGATATTGGTGCCCGGCGTACAGGAACAGGCGGACTCTTATCTGTATGGTTCACATGAAACGTCGGCGTTTTGTGGTTTATTTAACGACGGTGTTCAGTTACATTATATACCAGGGGTGGCCACGAAGGCGAGCTTCTGGAACCACACTTTAAGTGGCAACTCGGACAAGAGCCGCGCGTCAGTAAAATACGACACATTTTCCTTATTTAATGGCTTCTTATTTCTGCTCATCCAAATATGAAAGGTTAGTTCCAGTTACGAGTCATTCTCGTTTCTGTTCAAAGTCTCCCGAAAAGGTGCTCAAGGTCAGCCCTCCGTGCATGCCAACCGCAGATAGCTACAGGCAACTTGCTCCAACCGCGTTGTGGTTACCATAGCTATTCACCGTCGAATGGCAGGCTGCGGGAACGAGGGGCGTGGCCTGAATTTCGGTTAAGAATCTGGCATTAACCCGAAAAACCATCGGAGCTTCGGCGACGCTCGCCTGTGTGCTGGGTTACGCGTCGAATAGACGTCGGAAGCGTTACCTGTTTAGACAGTTCGTTTGGTGTTCACTTGGTGAAGTTGGGTGTGACGTATGGAGGATGGAGGTGTACCTCCACAGATTCTTAGCTTCTGATGTGAATGAATTTAAATGATTAACTTAGCGCCCCGACCGGTTTACTTCTGGGGAAAGATTCCCAGGTGTTCATTGCGTAGGAGGGCGGATAGGCCGTAGGGGCGCTATGGAAGGACCAGCGATTGCCCAGGCCAGCCCGTAGCTCAGCCCCGGTCATGAGCTCACTGTGTGTGTCCGTTTTGATTCGTGTCCGGATGGGCGAGTCGCGGCCGTCTGTTTGTGGAGGGTGAGTCGAGTTTTGTTGATTTTCCAAGTGCCTGGTGGCTGAACAACTCAGTACATAGTTAAAGTAAATGACTGTTGTATTATGTGCTGACTGGCTGGCTGGCTGCCACGATACGTGCTGTATGGACACGTGTGATGAACACGTGCTACTGTGTCGTCAGTCGCTTTATATTCCTCCCCCCTTCACCCGGAATTTTATGGCCACTAGTGATGACAGGGTGTTCACAAATTGTGGACATCATATCTCGTATACAGGATGTATGTCACTTAATGACGGTGATCCAGCGCGCCAGTGGGTTATTGTAATGTGACTCTGTTCTGGCATTTCGTTCATTCTTCCCCGTCGTAGCAGCGCTTTATGAGTGGTTTGGTTATGGGAGACGATCGGAAAGGAGGCGGTCTTGAGATCCTTTAAGGTAATGGCGAGCCCAGTAGTACGGGAATGCTGGAAAACTCCCCCCAGAATAAGTGCTGCTGAGACCAAAATTTGAACCCGGTACCAGTAACGATAAGCGGGAGTGCCAGCTACTTAACCACGACTTTCACAGGCTAGGCTTTTAAGGCCAGTGTACAGGGTCCTTATTTTACTTGACAGTTATCATTTGTCACTTCTGCGCCTCGCCTTGGGGCCGTCGGCGCTGTGTGGGCTACGATGGTACGATAAACGAGCCGACACGAAGTGACAACAGATTGTGGTCAGATAAAATAATGTACCTTTATGTGTGTCTGTTGTTATGTCAGCTTGTGTGTCACACGTATGAATGGCTTTGGCTTCGATGCCATGTATGGATACGTGCACCCCCCCCCCTCCTATACTCTGCGTCTTCCGTGTATGCTGTGGGGCACACTCACCCGGACATTGGCACTGGCTGACCGGTGTACTGACGTACCGGCAGTTGATTTGTGTGCCCTCAGTGCACCAACAGCACACAATTTAGTCGTGTCATAAATTCGTGTGACTTCTTTGACTCCACTACAATAGCTACGATCTGCAGTGCCTTTTGTCTTACTTACTGACATACTGCATAAAGCAGAGTCCGTCCTGAGAAGCTAACCGGTTCTCACGGCTAGTCAATAATTTCCCCGCATTTTATGGAACCCGAAGGTTCATTACCGCATTCACAGTCGCCCGCCACCTGCCCCTATCCTGAGCCAGATCAATCCAGTCCGTATCCCCACATCCCGCTTCCTGAAGGTACATCTTAATATTATCCTTCCATCTATGTCTGGGTCTTCGAAGTGGTGCCTGGTTTCTTTAAGGATGAAATTATCCAAATAATAAGTATAATTTGACTTTGTACGTCGCAGTAGACACTCTGCGTTGTCATTAGTATGTGTTTTGAGAAGCACGTCGTACACTGCATACAAGAGCGGCACAGCCCAAAAGTTGCCCATTTGGAGTTAATGCGGATTGAGCTAAAAAATGTGACAAGGACATCAGTACCGGCATCTAACGGGCTTTGTTTCGACGAAGAAGTGTGCCGGTATTGTCAGATGTGGTTACATTTTGGGGCTGTGTCGTAGTATTAACTCAACATGGGAAATTTTGGGGCTGTGCCACTATTGCATTCGGCGGGCGATATGAAAAAACAAATACACTTTGCGGGTCAAATTAAGTTGCGCCCGTTTGTGCTGCTTGAATTGATATGCAACTTGTTACGGTGACTGTACATGGTCGGCATAATTTTTGGCTTTTGCTGGTTGTTAATGTTTCTTGTAGCTGGCTGCATGTTTCGGCGTTACGCCGTCTTAATCTGGTTGGCTGCAGGGAACGTACATAATAGACATAACAAAAGCTGTGCTGACTGTTACTGTTACAAATCGCGTATTAAAATTGAGCTTCAATATCAGATTCGGTGCATTGCACGGACATGTATTCTTCATATGCTGTCGGTGTCGGTGCATCGCGGGGCCGTGAATGCGTGTAAGGATACCGTACATTAAAATTCCAGCGGTCCAGGGGTGTAGTAGGAAGTTAACCTTTCACAGCCTAGCGGTTACTGTGTGCATTACTTGTCGTTACTTCTAAATATTCTACATTCTTGCCACAGAATATTTATATCTTTTGTACGTGTCTCAGGGAAAACATCGAAGCTTTCCCTATACAACCCTCAGCGACAGGATTTTATAACCGAGAATGCAAGTGTTTACAACGCGGTACGACCTGGGCCTTTGAAATGAAATGGACTACGTTTCGTCCTTGAATGGTTAAAAACCCTAGCGCCTGTGAAGAGTTGAGTTTTTACATGAGGTGGGTGGATGCAGATAACCACTGTGGTTTAAAGATGTAAGAAAAGCAGATATATTGGACGGCGAGACGCGAATGTGTGGGGACCAAAGTGCGTGTTGGCCTCGTGCGAGAATTGGAAGATCGAAGAATAGGAGTGTGTTGGATCAGGAGATGTCCCGTGACATTTTGTATTCATCGCCAGTGTGTCCTGCCACCTTGTCAAGGTCGGAAGGACCAGTGACCGACCTGACATGCACCGGAGATGCAGTAGGTGCCTTCCGCAGCGCGGAAAGGAAACGTGACGGTGTCGAGTGCCGCCTTGGATACGAGGTGTGTCCTTTCGTTAGGAGACCACAGTGACATACGTCACATTCGGGAGGCGTCGGGTGGAAACCTAAGCTCACAGACGTGCTGTGCTGTTGTTTGCTGGCGATTTTCCTTAGTGCCCCCCCCCCCTTGTCCACGCCATGAAATTATACGGGGAGGTGGAAGTTCAGCTTCACTCATTCTTTTCCTCAGTACTACTTGCAAATGAGTGATCATCTTGACGTTCCGGCCGCTTTACCTTCGGGGAAGAACCCTGGTACCCATTTAACAGGAGGCTGGGAGGGCCCAAGAACAGGTTTGGAGAAAAAAATTTTGCCTCTAAAGGAATTCGAACCCCGGACCGTCCAGCCGGTATCAAAGAATTAGATGGGCGTCGCATGTCGCGCTGTGGGGGTAGAGGAGATGCGTCTGCAGGGTTTTGGTGAGGAAACCTGAGGGAAAGAGGCTACTTGGAAAACGTTTGCTCAGATGGGAAGAAACCGCGAAGTAGGTGGTATAGAAATTGACTGGCAGGTCGTGGGCTGGATTAATTTGGCTCAGGATAGGCACAAGTGAGGGGCTGTTGTGAACGAGGTAATGAATAGTCATGTTCCATAAAATGATGGGATATTTCTTGATCAGCTGGCGAACTGTTCGCTTCTCAAGACTGGCTCTGCTCCGTGGAGTAGGTTGGTTGGTTGGTTGTTATGAGAAGTTCTTGCCCCGTCGAGCTGATGGCTACTTCGCGTGTGTTCCGCACATCCGGCCGGTGAGGTTTGCCTGATCGGCAGTTCGCGTTGTAACCCGTATGGACGGACACGGACGCAGCCGGGTTCTGCCGTCTGGTTTGTTTGTGGCTTGCTGAAGATACAGCCGTCGAGGTCACGTCTTCACGCACTGGACACCACTGAACTTTGGTGCGTACCCCCGGAGGTCAGAGGATCTTGCCTCGCACTTCTAAATGCGCAGTTACAGTGCTGTCGGCTGTCGACGTACTGATTAGTACTTTTTGCTGACGTTTCGGTGGAGCATGCTGCATCCATCTTCAGGGTTGTCGGAAAAATTTTCTGGTGTAATTTGAGGTAGCAAGCAGGCTGTACCGAAACGTCCTGTGAACATTGCCAGTCAGTAGACGACGTCATCTAGCAGAAAACCAAATCATCAGCATCGCTGGATAGGCGAAATTGTTCCTGAACGCGCCATGAAAGCATGTAGGGGGGGGGGGAATAGAGATAATGGCTCCTCTCATTCGTAACACTTTGCGTGGGATGGAGGTGAGTGGGTGAGTGCGCGCCCCGGCCGCTGTTTCTTCCGGAAGGAACCCAAATATTCATTGATTAGGCGGGTGGGCCCCACCGCCGGCCCTGACGTCTTAGCTTTGTCGGGATTCGAAACACGATCCTTGGATCTAGGAAGTGTGTCATCCCCGTTGTGTGTGTGAAACTAGGAAAAGGTATGCAGTCAAACAGAACTTAATCACTGAGGTGTATTTAATGACTATGTGATGGAAACAACTACATGTTTCGGCCTGTAATGGCCATCATCAGGTTGTCTAGAGAACTTAAGGTCTAGCTATATGCATGCGCGCGCATGATGTAGAGATATCTACATACGCATAGCTTGACAAACCGAATCAAAACAGGAGTCAGATAAAACACTATGAAACAGAACAGATACAGTTCCTACGATCCTTGGAGTTCCGGCCTCTGTACCGACTGTGTTTTCCCGCCTGCAAAAGGCGAAGACAAAGGCAGTATGTATGTATATATATATATATATATATTTGTAAGGTTGGTACCACCTACCAAACTACACGGCGTTATTGTCATAAAGTCCACAGTGCGGCACAATTTCTTGACCAAATGATAACAGCCATGAAATGTCCCTCGCTGTGTGCTTTGGCTGTTAGCGCTGTTACGTGAAGAATACACGTGGGGAGCTGTTCTGTGCCACGTGGTTTGTTCAGCGAGGCTTGCATGACGCTGCCTTCGGTTCATTTGATATGGCTGTCATAGTATTCCATTTACTGATGTTGTACGGCTTAGTGTTTCTTTATAGTATGTTATTTAACGACGCTGTTTATCACTAAGTCTAGAACGTCGGCGGTAATGAATGTGGAGCGTTTGGTGGAATGATACGGCGAAGGGAAGACGGAAATACGGTTAGAAAGTGTCACTTCGTCGACCATAAATCCCACATGGACTTCCCGGTACTCGGATGGCCCATTGTGGATTTTTTTTAATTTACGGCTCAGGAATGTTTGGTATTACGTGTATGGTGACGTACAGCGCGACAGGAGAAGGACTGAGCTGGCTTCGAACAGGGATCCTTCACCACAACACTGCATTGCTGCGGTTTGTATCGCATTGAGTCGTAAAACATTAGCGATCAATCAGCCCATTTTCAGACTAGTTTTTGTGTGTTTACGTGTGTGTAAGTGAATGTTACGCGAACACCACGCCCGATTGCATCCCTCTGGTATTGAACCCCTAACCCTTTGAAACCGCCCTCTTGGCAGCATAGACCACGCCTACTCTTGAGCTCAGATCCCGGCTTTCCCATTGGTTATTTCTCGCATTGATTCGGGCCTGTGGGCTGGGCTTGTGGATGTAGTCTGTTGGTCTGCTCCAATATGGATCCGATGGCAGGTTATGGCCATTATGTGCCGCTAACTCATTTTTAGAGCTTGTAGACATAAGCGCAGTAGAGCGCTGGAGCAAGGAGTTCCGTTTTACCTTTTAACAATCTCTTGTAAATGTAGAGTTCTGCACGCACATTTATATATCGCTGTGCCCCTCTGATGTCATCAACCCACTACAAGTGCCAGCCATATTTTTTTGAAGACAGTATCAGAGAATCCAGATATCTGCCTAATGCACTTGCATCTGTATTCTTACCTTTGCCGTCTCCACACACACACACACACACACACACACACGCACGCGACCTGGGATTGGTGCTTGATCGGTAAGTCTTAGTAACAAAAATGTCGGAGGCACGTTCCCTGCTGTGTCCATTAGAGTTCCTGATCCTCGGACGGCAGACGCCGTAATCGGTGTAATGTTGCTTCAAGGGCCGACTGCGGTATGGGATGGACGATTCGGGGTTCGAATCCCGTCCAGACCGACCCTGGGTCTCACCCATCGTCCTGTACAGTGGGTACCGGGGACCTTTCCTGGAAGTAAAGTGGTCGGGCGTGGCTGTGACCACCACGGTCTACTTAACATATCAAGTATGGAGTCATAAGGTTCGTCATCCCCATTGTGTTTATAATAAACTATAATGGAGTAAATTTACTGTCTAACACAACTATGTGGTGGATGTATATATACACACATATATATATATATATATATATATATATATTACATAGAGAACAACTACATGTTTCGGCGCTTGATAATGGCCATCTTCAGGTTGTACATGAATCAGTAAGCAGTTTTACAAACACACACACACACACATATTGGGCTACTTTATATGGGGAAGGGGGTTGGGGGGGGGGTAAAGTGGGCACGAGATCTCGTATCTGTCAGAACGGTTGGGACGTGTGGGATGCATGGAGGGTTCATGCTGTTACCAAGCTATGT
>Ga0136643_10002994_pt1 | contig 22442 bp, 7 predicted proteins | sample TergutLab28metaG_FD_96883 | JGI IMG/M metagenome (GOLD analysis project Ga0136643, IMG submission 96883) | Labiotermes labralis P1 segment gut microbial communities from Petit-Saut dam, French Guiana - Lab288 P1 (version 3) (version 3) | ecosystem: Host-associated > Arthropoda: Insects >... | reverse complement strand
GCACTAATTTCGCAAATTTATTTTGGAATAAAACTCTACATGTCTCGGACAGTTCCTCTGTCCATCATCAGGAGTTTTTCACTGTGCACACAGCAATGGTATATGTCATACAGGTTTTCTGACAGCTTGCTCGCAAGCTGTCAGCAAACCTGTATGACATATACCATTGCTGTGTGCACAGTGAAAAACTCCTGATGATGGACAGAGGAACTGTCCGAGACATGTAGAGTTTTATTCCAAAATAAATTTGCGAAATTAGTGCATCTAGTTGGCTTTATTATAAGAATTAATCATTATTAATTACTCTATTGAACCTTATTTTGATTAGTAAAATTTCATTGCATTGTTGCATTCCTTTTGTTGAGTTGAAGCAGTACAATCAAATAATTATTTTAATTCGTTTTGAGGGAGAGTGGCTATACTGATACATGCCAACGATTTTATTCACCGGTTTTTTAGTTGGTGAATGAGGGAGAGTGGGACAAAAACCACATCCCTCTTTTATAATTTGGGATTGCAGGATACAGGATACTTTCAATCCGATCAAAGAGATGCCGGCACTAGCAGAGATACCTGCAATACTTTACCAATTTAATCATTTCCAATTACATTTTTTCTTTGGCAGAAATTCTAATCTTTGCTGATTATAATGTTGAATGTAAATTGGAATTAGGATTTTACGTCTGCCTGAACTGTTATTTGATGAAGCCTTGTTTTTGTGCTATTTGTAGTGTAGCAAAGTTAAAAGATTGGGTTTTATATTTAAAAGAACTGAATTCAAAGATAACAACATGGAAAACTGTAATTCGCTTTACATGTGAATGCGGGTAGAGCAATATATAGAGAGTGTTACATACGCATTCGAATATAAGATTATATACAGAGTTTACATAAGGATAGGAACATGACGGTATGTATAGTGTGTTACATAAATTTTTCGTGTGTAAGCATAATGGATTTGTGTCAAAAGAAGCTACTGCTCGTCATACTGCGGGCCCTTTTAAATGTCTTTTTTTTTGATACCTGTTACACAATGCTGTAATAATTATTCACTTTTACGGACTTTTACAAACTTTTTCCACAGTCCCTAAACTATTTGTTTGTTCAAAATTATGGAATTTTAATGTTACCAGCGACTAATAAGTCCGAAATTACGACAGTAAGGCTAATTCAAGTCTAAACATAAAAATGTGACAACCCGTAGTATAAAGTACATAGTATATCTGTATATAGTACATAATATATCTGTATGAATTAACAATTCTTACAGTATGAAGATACTAACATTTGAAATGTGTTCTGAAATGAGTTCGGACTGGGAATTAAGCTCAGTCAACCTTCGACTCGAGGGGCACCCGCGATTAATCTCTGGAGGTAGAAGGACGGGGTGTGAATCTTCCCTCCATATACAAGCACTGCCAAGAGGGTGAGAAAAATTGAGGTCTATCTGCACTCCCCTACTAGGCCGTCATGACATGAATTAGGCAAAATTTACCTGAATCTCATCTGGAAACACGTAGTGGTATTTTCTATTAAATCCAATGTAACAGTCGTGCGTTTAATATCCGCTATTCTGCAGTTTCGTTTGTACACTTTATATGTTGTGTGTGAAGTGTTACATTTACATCACTTTAATCAGTCGTTAGAACCTCGCTTTTAAAGAGGCGTCAACTGGATGTAATTGGCACTGATTTTGACATGCCAAGGGGGTTGACATATGAATACAAACGTGATTCCAAAAACTCGGACAAATGTCAACAATAACGGTCGCACTGTCGAATTGATTTCATTTCTTCTGTTGGTGTCAGTAAACCTCAACTTACTGCATGTTGGTAGGTGCCACGTTAAATAATCAAGTCCCAATTCAGAGCCAGATCTCTAATTTTATGTTCAGGTGACAGTAAATCGTGAGAGATTCTTATAATGAAACCAACCAGAGGCACTAATTTCTCAAATTTATTTTTGGAATAAAATTCTACATGTTTCGAACAGTTCCTCTGTCCATCATCAGGAGTTTTTCACTGTACACACAGCAATTATATATGTCCTACGGGTTTGTTGACAGCTTGCGATTAGGATCAGGACGGAACTGCAGTTCCGTCCTGATCCTAATCGCAAACTGTCAGCACATATATCATTGTTGTGTGTACGGTGAAGAACTCCTGATGATTAGCAGAAGAACTGTTTAAACATGTAGAGTTTTATTCCAAAAATAAATTTGACAAATTAGTGCACCTAGTTGGTTTTATCGTAAGAAAGAATCAGATCTCTAGTTCAATTGATACAGACTCAGGTTTCGAATTACGAGCTGCTTAAAGTACATTCGGTAGAAAATTTTCCATGTGTAATGTATGTAGAATTACTCTGGGGGACAATTTACTTTTGTCACCCTTTTCTACTGCCGTCTCTCGCTTTACATCTTTTTGTTTTTTTACTTCAGATTTATACAGAATTGGAAGTTACACTTCCGCGCCTGGCTAGTCTGAACCCTCAATAAAAAATGCCCATAGAGAGAGTAAAACAAAACAAAAAACAAAACCCCTGCTGATCACCTGACTTAAAATAACACACTATACTCTACTGTGGGAAGTGTTTACGACCGGAATCCCATGAACTATTCAACCATATACCTTCTGTAGGCTTCCGTTTGGAATGGCGGTATAGGATATGTTGGTAGTACACTGTTACCGAAACAAATCAAACATGCTGTGTCTTTCCCCACATTCCGGCCTAAATAATTTCGTTTTACATCTGAAGCCTTGTTAGTACCAGATACCAAATCACATTCCGTTATAATGAGCGATTCTAAACAAACGACGCAAATTCCTGACCATAATACGCATGTATTTAAGATCCAAAGAATCTGATTCACAGCAGATATTATTAGGTTTTGGCTTGAGGCGCTTGTTTCTGTATTTAATTTTTTTAATTCGGTTTCCGTGCCATATATTTCAATGTAGTCTAAGTGTTTGCAGCAGGTAGGAAGCGTCCGACTGATGGTAGTTGAGAGTTGCTGAGAGGGGCCAAATATTTCCGAATAAGACCTTCCATCAGGTATTAATTTGTGGTTTGTTACTAAAATGTACCCCTGGAAAATAGAGAAACTTTCTTTACTGTGTACATAAGGTTTACAGGCTTTTAGACAAAACGGCTGATGATTCTCTGAAACAAATAATTGAAAAATCCTTGATTCAAACCCTTAAAACTAAAGTTTAAACAACTTGCATATTAATTTGAAATCAGTCAAATGGTTTCGCTTTGAAATACGTATCTGCTTTTAACAAAATGCAATCCTACCAAATGAGCGGAGTTGCTCATTCTACAGTATATAGTGATTGGGTGACGCGCTGGACAATGAAGGAATCGTTGTTCGATTTCCGGAAGTGACTACAGAGTTTTGTTTCAAGCCTCCAGCCTGACACCGAAGACCACTTAACCCTTTATTCAGTGGATAACGGGGGTTCCTTCACTAAGATAAAGCGGCCGTAGCGTGAAGCTAAGCACTCACGTCCATACAGTACAGAAGTTAAGAACAAATGAAGCCATGCTTCTGTTCTTTCCATATCCATGCCTCATGTGCACAGAAGCTTCAGGCCTGAGTATTGGAGAATGAACAATCTAACTCTGGAAGATTAAGCCAGGCTTTCTATCACATCTGCCATCTGAAGTGGCTGCAGAACACAATCAAAGATTTAAATCACGAAATCTCTCAATCCGACCGCAGACAAAATCTGACGTTGGCCGAAAATGATTTTGCAATTTCGTCGCTGTGTCATCCATTTATTTGATTTGCTGGGTATTTAAAAGACTTTGTATCAAGTTCGGAAGCTGTACAGCGTTAGGTGAGAGGGGAAGATAAGGATTGATATACTGTGGGATGTGAATTGTGGCCTTGGGTCAGTGTTTTTCGGCGTTCCGAGTTAATGTAACGCCTTCGAAAAGGCGGTAACATTAACCTAGCAATAGAGTGCCATACTACAGAAGACCCGAATTCTCACCAGTATCGTTGCAGAAGCCTCCAAGCTTGCACAGATAGAAGAATGTTAGATGGTGATTCAGTAAGTATTTAGAATGAGGCTCTTCTCTCCTGTTTTATGTGTCATCGTGGGATACCTGTGGTGTGGGTCTGCGGCAGTTTGCTTGCTGGGACTGTGGTTGCGAATCCTGCCGGGGGCATGGATGTCTGTCTCTTGTGAGTGTTGTGTTTTGTCAGGTAGAAAATTCTGCGTCCGGCTGATCACTCGTCCAGAGGAATCCTACCAACTGTGGTGTGTATGAATGTGATCGTGATTCCTCGATAATGAGGAAGTTTTGACCCACTGGGGGCTGTTGGGCCATGGTAAAAAAGAAAGATATTTTTAAAATATGACGGAAAACCACGAAATGTCTGAGAGCTTTGTAACCCAGTGAAGATACAGCCGTGAAACCGTCGGAATCCAAGAACAAAGCGTCATTTCTACACCACCTGCTGGATGTAGATTAAAATCAATTGTATTTTGCTGTGCGTAAAACGTAAGGTTATACATGGACAGCAGTTGATAACTGCGCTGTTATGGGCTATTTGGCAGCTAGTAATGATAATACCTTGCCGTCAATTCGGGACCTATAATTTGTCCCGAAACGTCAGTAAGGAATTGCAGTTACGCGCTGCGTAATAACCTAAAAGAGTGCAGTCCTCACCCAAGTCGCTGCGGAAATATGAAATCACGCATGGGCAAAGGTTATTTGCACTGGGACAAGTTTCTTTCTATGTCCAAAACTTGCGTTTTTTATATAAAAAAAAGACATGTAATTTTTACACCTGTACTGGAATTGTTTGAAGTCCCCCGACCGGCCTTTCTTGCGCTTCTCATCCTACTAATGCCACCAGACACACTGTGTGTCTTTTGTAGTACAGTTTCTGGAAGTCAGAGTGACAAGTTTGTAATTAGCTGACAAAAAGTGTTAAAACAAGGCGAAACGAAACTAATGTTTTCTCTTTAATCTTCAATTAAAATTCTGTTCTTTCTTCTTTTAGTTCAGTTCTAATTCTTTTGTTTTGTCGTCTGTTTACCGTTTTTGTATAGTCTCGCATTAACTCCACTGTAGTCTTTGTGTGTAACTGACAGAAAATATATCTACGCGTTTTACATGTAAATTAATCTAATGCACTTTTCACTGTAGCTGTTAGGCAGAATAGGAGATTTTCTGGAGCGGTCTAACTGGAAGAATTGACGTTTTAAGGATTAAAATTTTGATACAATATATTTCAGGTTTTAAATTTTTGTTTATTGCCAATTCTATCACTTTTCTCTCTTTTCTTTTCCGTATCTCATAATTATTCTTCTTTTGTCTTTCTTTTCTTATGTTCCTAATCTTTTCTTCTTTTATTCTCTACACAAATAATATTTTTTATGATTTCATAAATTTTCAATTGTATCTAAATTAGAGGCTTTCCCCTTAGTAATCTCTTCTAGATCTCTCGCTGTGGAAAGTTGGACTTGTCGAAAGGCAGGCGTTAATAATAAAGGAGACTAAGTCCAAGTTTTTATTGCTTCAACTGATCTGTCATTCTCGAAAAGGTTATTAGTAGTTCATGAATATTTCAATATAATATTAAAAAGGAATACTTACCTAAATGCTACTGAATATTCTAATGAACAGCTGAACTTAGAAGCAAATGCGCAAAATGTATAAATTACTCTTTTTGTGTAGACCCAAATTTTGAAACAAGATCCGTCAAGTTTCAAGACGTCTGACGTTTTTTTAAGTTGTAAGTGAAAACCATTTTTAATTACGCAGAAGTGACACTACCTTTTTTTGGCACCTGAACATTACGACATTGTAACGATTTAGACCCAGGAAGTTTTACACACAGAAAACACAATCGATGACCATAGATTTTTTTGCACTTGAAGGTTATGTTTGATTCATGTATACTTTATGTATTAATGAAGGGGGAGGAGGGAACTTCCAGATTTACGAATGATACTAAAACTAGTATGGGGCGAAAAACATTTCTCAAAATCTATTCCGAATAGCAAAGTGTAGTAGTGAAGATTAGGCTTATTATACCCGAATATACAAATGTTGCATATCGACTGATTTCAGATAATCAGATATGTGGTTTTCAATGTACTATTTTTTATATTATACAGCGACACTTGTTGGCGTTCTCAGTTGATGCCGAGTCAAAGCTTTTAGGCGAACTAAGCGAAGTTCGGTACTGCCACCTACTTCACCCTGAAGTTCATCTTCATCTCCAATGACTGCACACTGACAATGTAATATAATCATAGTTATGGCTAACCTTATCTAGTTTTCCACTTACAACCAACTTCTTGCTCTCTCCTCCAGAAATTGACCTTTTAGAGTACAGTGATATCCCGGCTAACGAAGATAATTCGTTCCGGAATCACATTCTTTAGCCGAAATCTTCGTTAGCCGAAACTCGAACGTAAACAACCCAGTCGGGTTGGTGGGTCTCCCCTATGTGATTTGGTCAGCTCATTTCTTTGTCACACACATACAGACGGAAAATATAAGCTCCTGGAATGGCCCGACCGGTCATGTTTGCTGCTTTATGTTAGCGCGCGCATCCACTAAAACATTCGTTAGCCGAGTCCGAAAAACAGCGAAAAAAATCTTCCTTAGCCGAAAAATTCGTTAGCAGTGTCACTCGTTAGCCGAGGTATCACTGTACTGCTTAATTCACCTAATGTGTTGAACCGGGCCTGCGAGTTGCTACAAGAATTCTTTTTCCATGGCTTGACAGCCTTATATGGGGCAAGACCTCCTCATTTTCGAGGCTTCACGATCACACTCAGATGCGCCACAGTCGGCAGGAATCCTCTGGACGAGGGTCCAGCCCGTCGCAGTAACCTCTACCTGACACACAAAACTCACAAGAGACGTTCATGCCCTTTGCGGGATTAGAAACCCGCAATCCCAGGAAGCGAGCGGCCGCAGACCCACGCCTTAGACCGCGCAGCCACTGCGATCGGCTGTCACTAGAATACGAAGGATTAATACCAAACAAGGACAGTTGTACAGTAATTTTCTCTCATTTTCCGACGGTGTTTCGTGGAGCCAGGATCTCTTATGCATCAGGTTAGTTAGCTACAAGGTGGGCAGAAATGTTTAGATTGCCGACGGCGATTCTTATTTTGGCCACAACGCCCAAGCAGGTTATTGTAATCGCCCGTCCTCATACCCAATAGACACGGGTGGGTGTATCCTCTCGGGTAAAGCAGAAGGGTTGTAAAACTGACCACAAACCTGATTTTGAAGTTGCGTTTGAGAAGGCGTGAAGTTGTACTTCTCATCCTCCATGTCTTTTCGTGGCATTTCGTTTAATTCCAGTGACACTTTCATTTTGGTTTATTCATTTCATTTCATTTCTTCGAATGACGTGATATTTGCATATGAGACAACAATTTCAAGACTAGGTGATATATAAAAATTATTGTATTGAATAAATTCAAATACTTGTTTCCTTTGGATATGAGCCTCAATTTCCTTTCCCTTTCTCTTCATACTCGCGTTCTAACTTCCTTTTAATTCTCGCCAATTACTTTATTTATATCAAGTTTTATTCCCTAGCTGAAGGATAACAAAGCATCTTCTAGCCCAGATTAATTTTCGAACGCCAATTCCAGCATCCGTCCTTCTCTGCATAAAACGCTTGGCTCTCAAGAAGTACTAATACAATTCTGCAGTTGTTAGGTGGGGTGGTGGATAATGGTATCCGGCTCAGATTTCATTCCTTTCTTGTACTAGCCTTCCGTCTTTCCAAAAACGTTTCTCTTACTTCATCACTCTTTCTTTATCGAACTTCAACCGACTGAACAAACCACTCCTTTGATTCTCCCTCTTCGTAGTTGACACCAATTGTTTTAAACTTCATGTTTACGCTTGACGGTAAAGCATAATGCACAAATACTTGGTTTCCTTATATTGAAAGAAAATATTAGCACATTGTTATTATTTCTAAATAATCTTCAAGTCAGCTACTGTAAATAGAAGTGTGTTTTCTTCATTTCTCTCAGTTATTTGGTTATTAAATGCACTTATCAAATACTGATTTTTACGTGGCCGTTTGAGCCATTACAGGTAGAGAAACAAATGCTTGACACTAAGTGCACCTGCAAGCTGCTCCTTATATGGAACACGAGAGCGTATTTAATTGTCACATTACAATTTATATAAGTCTATTTTAATCTACCACATCTTATTTGCTTTAAGATGTACCACGGTATTATTCTACTATATAATGTCACGAACTTCGTTTCGTTTGTTAAAATAAGAATTTTGATGTTTTTCTTATCTACATTATGCTAAACAAAGTGCATTTTACATAAGTCTTCTATCTCAATATAATACAGTTTTCTTATTGACAGTATTTCTGGAAGAGTTTAATATATAAATCAAGAGTTTCTGTATTTATCCTCGTATTACTTCCCGTCTTTTATCTCTGTGTTCTCCTCAGGACCCTATTGTCTTACACACTCCCTAAAAGATAGAGGCTTATGTTTTGAAAACTGTAAAAATTACAGGTAAAACTGTAGAATTGTATATATTATCGTACTGAGGTTTTGGGTACAATATTTAAAAGGAACAAATTTTTTTATGCCAAATATTTATGAAACGGTTAAGGAAAGGACAGCTCTTGGTATAAAGGCATACTATGCAAATTTAAAGTTCTTCAAAAGCGGGTTAGTCACTAAAAGTTCGAAATTAAAAATATATAGAACGGTTATAACAGACTAATAGTGACCTATGCATCAGAAAGAGGGGTGCTGAAAGAAAATATAATTCACAGACTGCTAGTCTTTGAGAGGAAAATCCTAAGAGGAATATTTGGGCCTACGAAAGAAAATCAAACACGGAGGATTAAAAACAATGAAGAATTGGACAAACTGATAAAGCACGGAAGTATAGTCAACCACATTAAAGCCCAAAGACTCAGCTGGTTCAGTCATATACAAAGAATACCTTAAACCAGGGCAGCTAAGAAGATATTTAAGTGGAATCCATTAACCACGAGACCTAGGGGAAGACACAAGCATAGATCGGAGGACAGCATCATACAGGACCTTGGTCAAATGAAGATAAAAAATTGGATAACTTGTGTCCAGGATAGAGCAAAGTGGAAGGGTGTCGTTGAGAAGGCCAAAACCTCCAGTTAAAGGAGGTTCAGCGCCTGAAGAAGAAGAAGAAGAAGAAGAAGAAGAAGAAGAAGAAGAAGAAAAATATTTATGAAACATTTGTCCAATTTTAAATCTTACGTACCCATTGTCAAGTTAAAATCTGTAGCGCTTTGTGTTGTACCACGTCCAGTGGCGAGTTAAAATCGACAATTTATTTCACAGTGTTTAATGTTAGTTTTCTCTGAGCTCGTGTTATCAAATGGCTTTTTTTTTTAAATTTTTACTTTTAAAGAAAATTATCACTTATTAACCATAAATCCATTTTGTACTGGTTTGAAAAGATAGGTAAACGTTTACCCTCTAACAGAACATGAAGGTCCAGAGGGTGAGTAGAAGTACAGTTATACTCTTTCTTTAATTTCGGCGCCGGAGCGGGGTGGGCATCCAAAGGCTCGCTCGGGCCTCTTTACCTCTGGTAAAGTTATTCAATACCCATTATTTTAAAAACTATTTTTAAATTTGAACATTCTAATGAAAATTAATTCGAGATTTTGTCTAACAGCTTTAACTTAGTTTCGTAATCCTCCATGTATTGGCTTATAAAGGTAGATATAAAAGAACAAATGACAAAATAATGTTTAAGATTTCTGGGAAGTTACGCCGCGTCAATTGGTAAATATTTACTGCCAACCGGTAGATATTTCCTAGTCTACATGATGTAATATGCCATAAGACTTTAATCTTCATCAGTACCGTGTAATAACACTAAATATTGCAGGCAACTGTATTTTAACTTATTAACACTTCTGAATTATTATAACCCGCTGCGATAGTATCAGCAGTAACTCGCACGAACTGTGGCACATTTCTACACATATTATCTTTTTTTCCTCACAATTGAGAAAGCAAGGTATTAAAATTGGGGCTCAAGTGCTGCAGTACCTATGCAACGTGTTTAGAAACTAAAGTTGTTCACGTATTTGATTAGTTACGCGCCGCAAAGGCGTATTCACGAGTGAACGTACAGCTCAATGAAACATAACCAGGAAATTAGGCGAATGTTAGTGCTTAGTTTTGCGCTCCAACAACTATACTTCGAAAAACAGCCTCTGTGCTCATCAAATAAGTGGGTGAGGGCTGGAGCTTGTAGGGTTGATGTATCGAAGAGAAAAATATGTGATTTTTTCTGGTAATTTGACCTATATCCAGACACAATATTACGTAACGACAGGAACTCCAACCATAGCTATGCAATAATAATGGATCTCAATTTAATTTCAGTTATTTATTCTTGATGTTCTGACAAAACAGCCGTAAGGCCAGTTACGGAGACAGTAGAGCAAAATACGAAAAATACCTAAAATAACAAACCACAAAATAAATACCTAGAAAAAAAAAATAGGAAGAAATTACGTGAGGTAAAAAACAAACTGGGTAATTTATGATTGTTACGGTGAAAATGTGATTTATAGATGAAATGATCATCTGTATGCAGAGAGTTCATTGCAGTAAATTCAGTGTATTGACATGCCAACGCTATTTACTAAAACAACACCCGGTTGATGATGATGATGATGATGATGATGATGATAATAATAATAATAATAATCTAAACATTTTAAATAATTTGTTTCGGGAACTGATTTTCTAGTTGGAGAGTATACATTTATAAATGTGTTTTGCAGTATCGTACATAAACTGCTAACTTGGCTTCTTAGGAGCTTACTGTCGAATCAAGGAGGCTATACGAGTAATTGTATTGTGAACTTTCAGCGGAATTAATCCACATACAACCCAGAAAATAGATAGCCAGAGTGACGTAGGTGAACTGACAGCAACCATTTTATGTTTACTAAAAAGTTAGTTCAAACTGAACCACAAATCGCGTTTTGTAATTACAGCATTAAACAAAGCAAATTAATTACGCGGCGTATTTAATATATTTATGTGCCTATTGTGTAATGTACTTCCGGACGTAACTCTTTCCATTTTTCAGGACGTCATGCACTAATTTCAATTAATACGCATTAATTAGTAAATATCTCCATTGTCAAAGGACCGACTAAGGACAAGAAATTTTAACCAACATCTCTTTTGGGATTTAAACACCCTCAACCAAAGTAAGACTTTAATTTATCCCCTCAACATGCCAAATTCCAAATTAGAAAAAGTTTGAACTCCCATATTTCATACGTCCTAAAATGTTGTTAGTAGGCACGTACCTGCAAATATTTACGTAGTGGAAATTAATTAATTAATTAATATTGTATGGCACTAAGAATTCTTTACACTGAGGATAATCTTTAGCTTTACTTCTACTTACAGGAGATACGTGGAGATGTAAAGCCTGAAAGTTGTAGAACCGAAGTATATGTATTAAAGTAAACTTTACGTTCTGACTTCATTTCAATCATTAAAAGACTCATTTATTTATAGAATATAATTCCAATCATCATACATGTTCATGGCTGACGTTTCATCAAGTAGGGGATTAATTTTAAATTAACCAACTTTCACTTCTGCAGTTCCTTCATCGACAGTGTCAGTGGCCAGATTATAAATTAACCTTAATTTAATAACACTGAAGAATAAGGCATGTGCTTTGCTCGGTAATTAGGCGGCTGAGGTTGGTAGCTTGTTATCAAAGTTTTGGGAGAGTCTGACGTTCCTGTCTGCAAGAGTCAAGTCTCGTAAAGTCTCAGAACGACCAAGACCTCCATTACACGACAACGAGGGTCTGAAATCTTGAATAGTGAACAATGAAATGGAAAGATTCATATAATAAAACCAACTAGATGCACAAATTTCTCAAATTTATTTTTGGAATAAAATTCTACATGTTTCGGACTGTTCCTCTGTACATCATCAGCAGTTTTTCACTGTACACACAGCAATGGTGTATATCACGCAGTTTTACTGACAGCTTTCGAGCAGACCTCCTCGCAAGCTGTCAGCAAATCTGTGTGACATATACCAGTGCTGTGTGTACAGTGAAAAACTGCTGATGATGTTCAGAGGAACTGTCCGAAACATGTAGAATTTTATTCCAAAAATAAATTTGAGAAATTTGTGCATCTAGTTGATTTTATTATAAGAATTTATGACGATGCACGATCACCTGAATGCGAAATGGAAAGAATTTGGAAGTGGTAGTGATCAATCATACTGTCCCATCGTTGGTAATCTCAGTGCAGAAAAGTGTTGCCAGCTGTTTTGAGCATGGCGGTGAACAAAATGTGATGGGAATTTCTTGACCATTTGAGATATCAATAGCTTCCGAAGAGTAAATCTGCTCGATGTGGTTAGTCGAATTTAATATAATTCATACGTACGGACTCAGTTCTTGTATGATTTTTAGATTTTGTGCTGATGTAAAAGTACTAGTTAAATTGTGTTCATATTGATAGTTGAGTTTTCTCCACCGTAAAAACTTGTGCTGTCGGATAATGTTGATTAATTTTAACTCTGGTTGGTGGGACTCGGATTTACTCTGGATAATGAACATGCCGTAGAATGAGGGAAGATTAACTTCTAACAGAAATACAAACTTTGTTTGGAGGAATATAATAAGCGGGGCAGATGTGCAGTAGCTGAAATAGTTTGCATGAATCATCAGTGGCGAAGGGGAATCTGTACTGATAACAGTTAGTGGTGCTATGTATTGTCATTCCAAAGTTTTTTCCCTCCGCAAACAGACCAAAGTGGGCCAAGGGCCTCCTCACAATCGAAGCTTGGTGGTCACATTCATTCGGACACACCACACTCTGGACGAGTGATCGGCCCTTCTCAAAAACAGACAACGATCACAAGTGACAGACATCCATGCCCAATGCGGGTTTCGAACCTGCAATCCCAGATAACGAGCGGCTGCAGATGTACGTTTTAGATCGCGCGGTCACTGGGATCGGTGAAATCTCATTTACAACGTAAAAAAATATTGAGATTATTACCATTTACAATTACAGTATTGTGTTCTGTACTATATATGAACATTGCAACGGAAATTCAGTATAGATTTTTCATTTTTTCTCTTTTGTGTAGGTTAAACCTTCATTTTTGGTCCATTTTTTACTTACATCTGCGCAATAACATTCAGCTCCCAGTGAATTCTTATTCTACACATGTAACATTTCTGTTCTAGCATCATGTTCCACTCATTTTAGCTGAAAATATGATTCAACCTAAGTGTGGTATCCCAAGACCTTTACCACTTCCATATGTGTTTCTGCTGAACATTAGCAGCGATCCATTTCCGCAACCTGATATTTAGTTGCCCTACTCTTCTAGCTCGATGTATTTGTTTAAAACTTTAATAAAAGAAACGAATTGACATGATTATTATCATAATCTAATAATAATAATAATATGAATGAATAGTATCTTTGCCGTTTTCATGGTCGTCGACATTTTAGTACACATAACTTGACAATCTATGATAAATATTTTTGCTTCTGTTGCAAAATCCAGCAATTTGGTAAAAGTCTGCTTTAAATGATGGCTGTAAAATGACATAAAATAAATTCGCCAGATTAAATGGTATTCATTTTTTCCTTCTCCAGAACCTCTTGATAACTTTTATGACATCTTTTACCTGAAAATATAATTACATACTGAGGAAACGAGTTGAAATTAATTTAGTTTTTCAAGGGAGACAAAAGGCCAATCATATTAAGAAACAAAGCATTCAAAGTAAATAATTTTTTGTCTTACATGCGTCTGCAGCAGTGAATGTAATTATTTTCATTCTGCTGAAATCCAAATTAGTTTAATTTACGTGACAAATGACAGAAATAGGGAAAAGAAATTTATTATTCTTAACACCACTTTCTATTAGATGCTAGAAACAACAGAAATGTTACTGGATAGGAATATTTAAAATTTGTGTTAAAGACAAAATTTTGTGGTAGAATGAAAAGGGAAATAACCCAGCATTCAACGTCCGGGTCCGTTGGGTCAGCCATTCTTAACCTGCGGTACACGGAGGTGGGTCCCGTGAACTTGGATTAGAAAATAATTACAAATTTATTTTCGCTAACCGACAATGAAATTTAGTTTTTCCAATGATGAGCGTAGATAACAGTAATCTATGGCCTCGAGAATCCAATAATATTTTTAACTTTAAAAAATCTCACTATCGCTATTTTATGCACTTAAGTACATTTTTCTGAGAACGGTTCCATAGGTGTCACCAGAATCTTAACGGATTCCATGGCACAAAAAATTTTAAGAACTCCTGCCTAAGATGTTACAATATACATGCCTGAAATATACAGGGTATTTTTTCTTGCTCAGCTGAAAAGCGCCGTCCCAACGTTCTACCCGACTCTCTGCCAGCTCTTCGTCTTGTGCCGCGTGTCGGGAGGTTTAACAGTCAATGACGGACGCTAGACCAACGATCGCATTGATAATAATCTTTGGAAAGTGTAATGAAAAGCCACTAGATTTTCGGATTGGCGGTTATTGGCCAAGCATAATAAAACGCCCTGTATACTGGCATTGAAATTCAATAATATCTTTTTCTTATTCTTATATCTCTAGATGTTTTTATCTTGAATACTGATTACAACATATATTCTGCGATATTCAAAAAATTAGATCTCAATCTAAACTATCAAAAATGAATTTGCATTTGTAACTCTAACTGTTTGTATTCTAATGACCGGAAGATGACCACTTGGTGGTCGAAACACCTAGCAGTGTAACTCCTCTGATAAAACATAATAAATAGTTGTGTATGGTAACTGGTAGCTACCTTGCAACAAAATGCCCTTTCAGGTTTATGTCATATCTGTTTGCATGTGTGCAGGCGTGCATGTTTCTACCGTTGTGCATGCTCATGTGTTTAGCCCTGCTAGCCTCACATGACGATTATTGCATGAAATAAGAAGTACATAAGTAAATTACTAAATCGATTAATAATAATCTATTAATTAATTACTGTGTGATGAAGTTACTAAATAAACTAAGGATCTTAATAAATTAATAATAACTGCTTTTCTACGTAACTGAAACACGTTATTACAACAGTTAAATGGAAAATGAAATCGATAATTAGTTATAGTTTTATTTGAAGGAATGTTCTTCTTATCCTGTCATTAGATTCTGGAGGCAAGTAACCAAACGTGATAAGTATTTTTTTTTTATTTTCGTTGTTATACCGTGCATGTTGTTAAGTCACTCAATTATTTTACCAACCACTGCACTTATATAAATTTATAAAATTTACACATTAAAACACTTAAACATTAAAAACGCCCCGACATGTTTCGGTCCTAGGACCATCATCATGTCGGAGAGTTTTTAATGTTCTAATTTTTTAAGGTGTAAATTTTATAAATTTATATAAGTGCAGTGATTGGTAAAATAATTGAGTGACGAGATAAGTAAACTTCAATTTCTTAGTTACGAGATGTCTACAGTGAATCATAATGCTTCGTTGCACTGATTTACGGTTCTTAATTAACTGCACGTGTGGTAATAAGCCTCTGAATTCTCAAATCTCCAGCCGGACAGTTCATTTACATGAAATAACTCCTAGAATAAGCGATTTTATTTTCGTCAGTTTACTTTTCGTTATGTCTCCTCGGCTTGGTTACTTTAATATTTCTGTGTTAAATAGAAATATGCTAATTTGTATTTGCTATTCTTTGCAACTTGAAACATTCGAATTTTACTTTTTCTTGAAAAAATAAGAAAATTGAGGTGTAATTATACAAAAGTTTGCTCACTCCAGCATTCGGCATAGTTATAGTCTGGTACAGAATTCAGGTGCCTTCAAAATTAATGGCTTTGATTTTGTTTGCTGTAAAATAAACAGAACGTATTCATCAGGGTTTGTATGGAGAAATGACGGTCATAAATACGGAAGATAGCTAGGAATATACTGCTGAAGCATTCTTGTGTCTTAAGTAGGATGCAGTCTGTCGGCTATGGTAGACACGTCACTTGTATACGCAGTGTCAGTAATGCAAACAAATGTACGCTGCTGAAACATAAGGCAGTATTAGCAAGACTCATAAAAATATATCATAAGACAGTCATCTCCTATACTTTGATGGAAAAATGGAGGTTATAAAATTAATGTTAAATATCGGTTTAGAAATAATAAAAAGAATGTGTACGGATATACTGCATGTCCAGATATATTTGCACAAGAATTTATGAATCTGTTTTTCCCGTTAACGTAAAATTTGAGGTATATTATGAAGTATTATTTCGTTTATTGTAACCAGTGCACGCTGTAACGATGTGTCTTTTACCTCTTATAACAAAACCAACGAGATGCACTGAATTCTCAAATTTATTTTTGGAATGGAACTCTACGTGTTTCGGACAGTCTCTCTGTCCATCATCAGGAGTCCAGCACTGTACTCACAGCAATAGGTATATGTCTTACAGGTTATGTTGACTGCTTGCTAGCAAGCAGTCAACATAACCTGTAAGACACATGCCTATTGATGTGCGTACAGTACTGAACTCCTGATGATGGACAGAGAAACTCTCCGAAACATGCAAAGTCCTATTCCAAAAATAAATTTGAGAAATTAGTACATCTCATTGGGTTTATTACAAGAATATATCACGATGAATGTCAAAAAATGTGTCTTTTAGTGTTCTTGATTGTAATGTGTGTAAAATATAACATTACTTCTCATTTTTTAAATATCGCCATATCCAACAAAAAGAGTATGAAATAAGCTTCGTTTATGGTACGTAGTGGAATACTCTGTCTTGCTTGTTACCATTCTTGAAATACAAAATCCATATTACTGTTTACGTGATGCTTCAAATCTCGAGGACTTTTATCTGCAAACGCCTATGTAATTGTCGATATCACCTCTCTAGTTAGTGAAAGATTTGAGTGTTAATACAGCCCTGTCCTTGCAACAATATTAAGAGTGCATTCCATATCACGGAAGGTAATTCTATAAAGCGTCAAACCACTGTCAGACCGTGGAACTCAGAAACAGTTTATAAATGAAGCCCACTTGACAATGAGCTTTGCATTAGTCAGTTTTCCTACAGTTTTATTAAGGAAATACATCTCATAATTTCGGTATTTATTACAGTATTTATGGGCAAATATTACTCATCTTATGCAGTTTATATCCTCATGTTTAGCAACCAATTTTACGATATCAGGACACTCTTCTGCAAAACTGAATGTACTTTGACAACGAAAGCCCCGTTTGAACGTAAATATTTAAAGGTAAGCTAAACATCAATGGGTGTTCGAAGATCAACCTGCATATATGGAATCAAGAGATAGAGTAGAGATGCGGAAAGTTGGAAACTGTACGTATATGGATACCACTTGGGAAAACAGAATGCAACTGTGAGGATCTGATTAATTTGGATCATAGATAAATGGGGCAGATTTTGAGGATGTTACACACATTAGACCGACAGGTGTTATGGTCAAATGGGGAAGATTTAGGTGAAAACATAATGCATTTGTATGCTCGGCGAAAACGGAACTTGGTGCACTGCAGAATATCATTTCACTGCTGAGGGTAGACCGTACCATATACATGTTAGTAGGTCGGCGAGACAATCAGTTCTTCAGGCGTGTAGTCTTTAAATCAGACGGCAAATTTTTATAAACCAAATAGACCAATCTCTCGGAGAGTGAATCAGTAAGTCATTAATTCAGGAATAGTTTAATCGTTTTCAATAGTCATTAACTGCTTCTTTTCTCGGTCAAGTTTCAGTACTTTATCATGAATTAAGTTATGGTTATTGCAATATTCGAAAAATTTTATTTAATACTACATCTGCATATATCTTGGTCTACTCTTTTGACTGAAAATTACATAAAATATACCTTATGGTTAATCTTCATGTTTGTACCATGCATCATCAACATATAAATATTTTATTGTCCAACTAATGCACAATATATAATATGTGTTTATCTCAGTAATTAACCAACTTGACGCACAATTTTTTGTTTTACAATAAGTTTGTTTCATGCCTCTACATGTTTCGAGCACTATGTGCTCGAAACATGTAGAGGCATAAAATAAAACTTATTGTGAAACAAATTTTGTGCATCAAGTTGATTAAATACTGAGATAAATATACTGAGATGCACGGTCAGAAAAACGTTAAAACAAAAATAATATGTAGTCATCATCAGTAATCTGTCAAACGACAGGTCCAAAGCATCTTCCAAAACGATTCCTCCACGCAGTGCGATCTAGAGCTTCCTCCTTCAATTCACAGTATCCTCTACTGTTCTTAAGGTCATCCAGTAACTTCTTACGCCTTCTTCCTCGTCTTCCTGTCACTTCTATCTGTCCCTTTTTCTTTCCTTCAATAACTTGTTTTAGAAGGCATTTTCTACGTAAGATGTGACCAATCCAGTTAGCCTTCCGTTTTCTTATTTCATGTAGGATATTCCTCTGCTCATTAACTCTAAGTAACACTTCTTCAGTTCTCACATGATCGGTCTGACTTATCTTCTCCATCCTTCTCCAGCACCACATTTCAAAACTTTCCAGGTGTTTCTGATCTATTGCTCGGAGCGTCCAAGTTTCAGCGCCATACAGAGCTATGCTCCAAACGTAGCATTTCATTAGTTTCTTCCTCAAATTTACGTCCAATTTGCTGGTAAAAAGATTCTTCTTCTTGCTGAATGCAGCTTTTGCCATGGCAATTCTGGATTTAATTTCACACGTGCACCTTTCATCTTCTGTTAACATACTACTTAGATATTTAAAACATTTCACATTCTCCAGTTGTTTTTGGTCTATCTTAATTGTTACTGGGAAAGGTTGTCTTGAAATTCTCATTGCTTCTGTTTTTTCCACATTCATTTCCATGCCGTAGTATCTACCAGTTTCAATTAATTTATCAATCATGCCCTGAAGCACCGTTTCTTCTTTAGCCATTAACACAATGCCATCTGCATATTTCACAATTTGAATAATTTGCCCTCCGACTTTGAAGTCTCCAAGCCCATCCAGAGCTTCCTTGGTAAGACACTCGCTATACAAGTTGAACAGAATTGGTGACAAACAGCATCCTTGTCGAACTCCTCTTCCAATCTGCACACTTCTTGTCTCTCCTCGGTCCAGTCGTACTTCAACCTTCTGCCCCATGTACAATTTGCTAATCAATCTTCTTTCTCGCCAGTCGATGCCAATTCTCTTTAGAATCTGCATTAATTTGGTCCAGTTTACACGGTCGAAAGCCTTCTCCCAGTCTATGAAGCAAACACACAGTATATATATAGTTAAAATTATAAAATATTTAAAAGTGCTCCAACATGTTTCGGATCACAGAGGATCCATAATCAGGGAGCCTTGTAAGGTACTTGGCTAAAATATAAGAATGTTTCTATCGTGTCCGTTGACATGGGTTTGGTCGGTGTTATGGCAGCATATTGTAACTTAAATAAAGTAAGAGCGGTATGTATAGAAACAGATTAACACACGCACATTTTATTGGTCTTTGTCTTGGAACTTTCGCCAAACCTGTCGATATATTACATGTTCTTTCAAGCAGACACTTCACCAGTAATATAAAACAGTTTTCGTATTTCGTTAAGATATTTTGAACGCCACATCTCATGAGTATTTTAACACTCAGCTTTCTCAATAAAAAGTGAAGAAGGAAATGAAAATGAGATCAACTTTCCTGACACTTCCCATTTAGCGACGGTATGCTAGTAAATTCTGGTAATTGGTCCTACAAAAGTTTGTGGTCACACCTATTTCTGAGAGTTGGACAACCCTAACGCCATAGATTCCAGTCTTTGAAAGGGGAATAGCTGAAAATTTTAGTCTTCTGAAATGTTAAACCGTGTCGACTGGTAATGAGCTTAGCAAATCTGTGGACTTAAATATTCAGTGACACAGCTGTAAGAAAATTATACCTTGCTAGAAAATAATTATAATCAGGTTTTCACTGCGGTTGGTGATTGGATGACATTTTTCCTCGCATGCTGTGTTTCGTTCGTGGTTAAATATTTTGAAGTTTCTGAGGAACCTACTTTCGTCTTCTTTAGGGTGACTGAGTTGATTCAAGTGTATGATGAAGTGATATGGAGGAAGGCATGTTTGTGTGTTATGTAGAATGTCTGGATGGTACCCCGTTGGCACACTTAACCCATATAGAGTGCACAATTTGAAAAGAAGATCAACATTTGAAGTCGGGGAGTGCAAGTACATCAGTTACTCTCTTCTTACAAATCAGCTAATGGAATCTTCACAGCAGCCGTCCCGTTGTGTTTACTATTCAACAAGCTACATATGTTCAGCCTAACACAACACCAGTTTAATTAATTATTTAATTAAAATGACCTCATGTGTGATTCATGTGAGGGCAATTTGATTAAAAAACTTGTGTTGTTTAGACTGAACGAATATGGTTTATCAGGAACTGAACTTTGACATAAGCCGGATAAATCTAGTCGAATTTTCCTCTGTACCTTTGCTTAATAACAAATTTGTTTTTCCTTCCATTCCACATATTTTCGAGTAGTACAATTTACCACTAACACGTGTGTCACATATCCCTCTCATGTAATCCTCCTTAATGTGCTTACCGATATAACATATTGTGCACAATATATCCTCCACATTACTTTCTTCTAAAAAAAAAAGTAATATTTTTTTGGCACGTGGCCAAATTTCACTCCTGTATAAAACAAAGAAAATAGTATTGTACATATTACCATAAATTTAACCTGTTGACACGAAAGAAATCCTAACAATTTTCCTATTTTATAACACAATTTCTAATCTACTTTACTTTTCCTTTTGGTAAAACATTCATTTCTAAGCAGTAGTGTTTTTATGTGAACATCCTGTAGCTACATCTGCCAAATCAGAATGCAAAATGACAACTACAGCGACAATTAAGCCAAACCAACGCGGCGCGACGCAGTACAAAATCTTAAATAACTTTGTTAATCCTTTAAATTTCTGTCTGTCTGTCTCTCTCTCTCTCTCTCTCTCTCTCTCACTCTCTCTCTCACTCTCCCCTTTCACTGTAGTTATACCCCACCGCCCGGATTTCAGCTTCCCTCTCAGCTCATCTCGTTGTGCCAGTCCTAAGTTGGCTTTAATTCGATATTTAAATAATTGAGTGTATTCGAATGAGGGAAAGGAGGCGAAGAAAAGTACGTTAATGAGTTGAATGAAGAATAATCAAGCTTCCGCATGAAATTCATCTGGATTTATGTGTTTTCATTTCGGGCTTTACGTAATATTCTGAAGGAAAGAAAATGTATAGGAGCTGAAGAAGTCAGAACTGTTGTTATTTATTACTGTACAAAGTGTTTATAAGTGAACTTGTTGCTGTCTTGCTTATTGTAAATTCTGATGATTTCAAATACATAGAACTTCGCACAAAAGAGTAAATTTTGTTTCCTTCATTATATTAAAAATATTTTTCTTCTGTTTTATAAGAAAATTATGTCATCGTCTATATCTGACATCTCTTCACACTTCGTGGAGGGCACGCGGTGGCGCAGTTGTTCGAGGCATTGCGCTACATGCCGGAAGGTCGCGGGTTCGATTCCGTATGGTTTCTTCGGAATTTTACTTTAACATAATTCTTCCAGTTCATTATAGTTGTGGAGCTGACTCAACCTTTAAGAGAAATGAGAATGAGGAATGTTTTCTGGGAAGTAAAGGCGGCCGGTGCGTAGGGCTGACGACCTTACCACCTTCATGTGCTGACTGTCGTTACATCTGGAACCCTCAAATTCCTAGAACCCTCAGGGCCTGTCAAGGGATTGCTTTACCTTTACCTCCATACTATGCAAATTGAAATAAAATAGGCACACATTTACAGCTGATTTTCTTATGCAGTATATTACTGACATAGACGTTCTATTCCTAGTGAGCCTTCTTCAGGCTTTCACAAGTGCAGTAAATTTGTTTCGATTAAAAGAAATTAATGCACACCAAAATACACTTTCTAAAGTAGTCTCCTAAGTACTAAACTCAAACCACCACAATTGTAAAATTTTAGGTTTTTACATTATGCAGAGAGGCTGGCTTATTACAAGCGTCCCACATTGGTAACTTCCTATAATTAAATTATGTTGTGTAACTTTAATTTTATTCGATACAACTTTAACAAATCAAAATTCTATTCCGGAAGAAATTAAGAGCAGATTGAGGTCAGGAAATGCTTGCTATCGTTCGCTGCAGAACCTTTTGTCTTCCAGGTTGCTTTCCAAAAATTTAAAGATCAAGATATATAGAACTATAATTTTGTCTGTTGTTTTGTATGGGTGTGAAACTTGGTCGCTGACATTGCGGGAGGAAAGGAAGCTGAGGGTTTTTGAGAACATGGTGT